>Ga0308160_10000691_pt1 | contig 57812 bp, 52 predicted proteins | sample PhyFR1_FD_201036 | JGI IMG/M metagenome (GOLD analysis project Ga0308160, IMG submission 201036) | Phyllosphere microbial communities from UC Gill Tract Community Farm, Albany, California, United States - DLSLF.R1 | ecosystem: Host-associated > Plants > Phyllosphere > Unclassified | place: USA...
CAGATCTTTCTCTTTACATCCGGGTTTTCCGGCTGGTGGAAAAACAGCTCCTGGAGATTTCCGGTATACCATTCTTTGACATAGGTGGTGAAAACATTCACACCATATAAGATATAATCCGCATACTCTTTCTGCCAGTCGATGGTTTCGCCGTTCAGCTGACGTAAAGCCAATTTGGCGGCCAGCATTCCTGATTCCGTGGCGAAAGCCATCCCCGAAGAGAAAACGGGATCCAGGAATTCGGAAGCATTTCCCGTTAAGGCAAATCCGTCTCCGAATAATTTTTTCACCGAGCAGGAATAGTCTTTGAGATGTCTCGGCTCAAAAAGGAAATCCACCTCCCCGAAACGCTTTACGTAATAATCCGAAAGGGAAATGGCATTTCTTAAAGCTTCCGCCGTATCGCCGTTTTCGGATAACTGATCGATATATTCTGTAGGTCCGACAATGCCGACGCTGGTATTTCCGTTGGAGAAAGGGATCACCCAAAGCCAGACTTCCCTTTCAATAATATCGAATGAGATCAGCGTTCCTTCGGTTCCTTCTTCACGGTTGGTATCCTTTACATGGGAAAAGATGGCAGAGTGGGGCGATAGTTTTGATGGTTTTTCAAGATCCAGCAGCCTTGGCAGCACCCTTCCGTAGCCGCTGGAGTCGATGACGAATTTGGCGTGGATCTCTTTTGTTTCGCCGTCTTTTGTTCTTACGGTCGTTACGGAATCCGTGCCGTTGAACTCAATGCCGGTTACTTCGGTCTCAAATTCCAGGTCAATGCCCTTGTTGATCACTTCCTGAGCCAGCGTATTGTCAAAATCGGCCCTTGGAACCTGCCAGGTCCAGTCCCAGCCTTCCCCGAATTTATTGCTGAAATCAAAAATGCATACTTCGTTGCCTCTTAGAAAACGGGCACCCAGCTTTTTCTCGAATCCCATTTTATCAAGGGCCGGGAATAATCCGGCTTCATCAAAATGGTCCATTACCCGAGGGATGAGGCTTTCCCCAACCACCAGTCTCGGAAACTTGGTTTTTTCAACAACTTTTACGCTGACGTTGTTCTTCTTTAAGTATGAAGAAGATACGCATCCGGAAGGCCCGGCACCGATTACAAGAACGTCAACAAATTCTTTGCTCATCTTTGATTTTTTATTTTAATAATAACTTCTATCTTTGCCGCAAAATTAATGACAATTAATTAATAATTACAAAATTATCTTATTATTACTTTTTAATTAATGAAAATAAATAACTTTTTAACACTGAGCGACTTTAAAAAAGTCATCATGGAGAATGAAAAAATAGAACTGGATGAAACGCTTCTTGCCCGGGTGGATGAAAGCTTCCGGTTTCTGAAAGAATTTTCAAAAAATAAAGTAATATATGGAGTCAATACAGGCTTCGGACCGATGGCCCAGTTTAAAATAAGCGACGAAGATACGCATCAGCTTCAGTACAACCTGATCCGCAGCCATTCGTCCGGGATGGGGAATCCGCTTCCTGCCGATGAAGCAAAGGCCTGCATGCTGGCCCGGATGAATACCCTGTCCCTGGGAAGATCGGGCGTTCATCAGTCGGTAGTTAACTTGCTTAAAGAATTAATAAACAGAGATATTACACCGCTGATCTTTGAACACGGCGGGGTAGGGGCAAGTGGCGATCTGGTGCAGCTGGCCCATCTGGCCCTGGTACTGATCGGAGAAGGGGAGGTTTTTTATAAAGGAGAAAGAAAACCGACGAAGGAAGTCTTTGAAACGGAAGGTCTGGAGCCGATCAAGGTGGAAATCCGTGAAGGACTGGCCCTGATGAACGGAACATCCGTGATGTCCGGGATCGGGGCGGTAAATGCGCATAAAGCCAATCAGTTAACCGATATTTCTTTAAAATTATCCTGCGCAATCAACGAAATCGTCCAGGCTTACGACGATCATTTGTCGGAAGCACTGAACGGAACCAAGCTTCACGCAGGTCAGCAGAAGGTGGCTGCAAAAATGCGTGCCCATTTGTCCGACAGCAAACTGATCAGGAAAAGAGCCGACCATTTATACACCCATTTTGAGGAGCAGGAAATCGTATTCAAGGAAAAGGTTCAGGAATATTACTCTTTACGTTGTGTGCCCCAGATTCTGGGACCTGTCCTGGATACTTTGGAGTACACGGAAACGGTACTGGAAAATGAGATCAATTCGGCGAACGATAATCCGATCATCAATGTGGAAGATCAGCATGTTTACCACGGCGGAAATTTCCACGGTGACTATATTTCGCTGGAAATGGATAAGCTGAAAATTGTGGTTACCAAACTCACGATGCTGGCGGAAAGACAGCTGAATTATCTTTTAAACTCTAAAATCAACGAGATTCTGCCTCCGTTTGTGAATCTGGGGAAATTAGGCTTCAATTTCGGAATGCAGGGCGTGCAGTTTACGGCTACTTCCACAACAGCGGAAAGCCAGATGCTCTCCAACCCGATGTATGTCCACAGCATCCCGAACAACAATGACAATCAGGATATCGTGAGCATGGGAACCAATGCCGCAGTAATCTGCAGAAAAGTAATCGAAAATGCTTTCGAAGTGTTAACGATTGAAGCCATTACCATTGTTCAGGCCATCGAATATCTGGGTTTCCAGGATAAGATCTCATCGGCAACAAAAGCGCTGTATGACGAAATAAGAAAGATCATTCCTGCGTTTTCCAAGGATATGGTGATGTATCCGTATCTGGAAGAGGTGAAGAATTATCTGAAGAACCTGTAACTTCCTGCTTACAACAGTTGTCATAAAAGAATATATACTAAAAACTAAAACTTACATACGCAACACATGAAATGTGCAATCATCACAGGCGGCTCCAGGGGAATTGGAAGAGCGATCTGTCTTAAACTGGCAGAAGAGAAGAACTACCATCTGCTGATTAATTATACTTCCAACGAAACGGCGGCAAAAGAAACGCTCGCTAAAGTTGAAGAATTGGGTGCTACGGGAGAAATCCTGAAATTCGATGTCGGCAATGCCGGAGAAACACAAGGTATTTTAACCCAATGGCAGGAGAACAACCCGGAAGCAATCGTTGAGGTAATTGTAAACAATGCCGGGATTACCAGGGACGGACTTTTCATGTGGATGCCGAGTGAAGACTGGAATGCCGTCATCAACACCAGCCTGAATGGCTTTTTCAATGTAACCAACTTTTTTATCCAGAAGCTGCTGCGCAACAAATACGGACGGATCATCAATATGGTTTCCGTTTCCGGCGTAAAAGGAACGGCCGGGCAGACCAATTATTCCGCGGCAAAAGGAGCTTTGGTGGGCGCGACAAAAGCGCTGGCACAGGAAGTGGCCAAAAGAAATATCACCGTGAATGCAGTGGCGCCAGGATTCATCAGAACCGATATGACGCAGGAGTTCAATGAAGATGAACTGAAAGCCATGATCCCGGCCAACCGGTTCGGTGAAGCGGAAGAAGTGGCGGATCTGGTGGCGTTTTTAGCTTCGAAAAAATCATCGTACATCACCGGCGAAGTCATTAATATTAACGGAGGAATCTACTCTTAATAAATGTAACAATATACCAATGTAACAATATACCAATAACCAATGGACCAATGAATACGGATTGATTAAAAATTGTTACATTGCCAGATTGATACATTGTTAAATTTAACAATATGGAAAACAGGGTGGTCATTACCGGAATGGGAATTTATTCCTGCATCGGAACTTCTTTGGAAGAGGTGAAGGAATCTTTATTTCAGGGAAAATCCGGTATCTTTTTAGTAGACGAAAGAAAGGAGTTCGGTTTCAGGTCGGGGCTTACGGGCGTAGTTCCCAAGCCGGATCTGAAGAACCTCCTGAACCGCCGGCAGCGGGTGAGCATGGGCGAAGAAAGCGAATATGCTTACATTGCCACTTTGGATGCCTTAAAACAGGCAGGGATAGACCAGGAATTTTTAGATCGTCATGAAGTCGGGATTTTATACGGAAACGACAGTGTCTCCAAAGCCGTGGTAGAATCGATAGATATTGCCAGAGAGAAAAAAGATACGACGCTGATGGGATCCGGAGCGATTTTCAAATCGATGAACTCTACGGTTACGATGAACCTTTCCACGATTTTTAAACTGAGGGGAATCAACCTGACCATCAGTGCGGCATGTGCCAGCGGATCGCATGCTCTGGGACTGGCGTTTATGATGATTAAAAATGGCTTCCAGGACATGATCGTCTGCGGAGGCGCACAGGAAACCAACAAATATTCGATGGCGAGCTTCGACGGGCTGGGCGTTTTTTCCGTAAGGGAAGACGAACCCACGAAAGCTTCCAGGCCTTTCGATTCCGCAAGGGACGGGCTGATCCCGAGCGGCGGCGGTGCAACCCTGATCGTTGAAAGCCTGGAATCGGCACAGAAAAGAGGCGCGAACATCCTTGCAGAAATCGTAGGCTACGGGTTTTCCTCAAACGGCGGTCATATCTCGACCCCGAATGTCGACGGGCCGGCCCTGGCGATGGAAAGAGCGCTGAAACAGTCAGGCTTCAGAGCACATGATATCCATTACATTAATGCCCACGCTACTTCTACCCCGATCGGTGATGCCAATGAGGCAAAAGCGATTTACGAAATCTTCGGCGGGGAAGTTCCGGTAAGTTCCACAAAATCCATGACGGGGCACGAGTGCTGGATGGCCGGTGCCAGTGAAGTAATCTACTCGATCCTGATGATGCAGAACGATTTTATCGCCCCCAATATCAACCTCGAACATCCTGACGATGAAGCCAAAAGGATAAATCTGGTGGCTGAAACAAAAAGTCAAAAAATTGACGTATTTTTGTCGAATTCTTTCGGATTTGGGGGAACCAACTCCGCATTAATCGTAAAAAAATTTAATTAAAAACATGGAAAGGGAGAAAATTATCGCGATCGTTAATGATTTTTTAGTGAATGAATTTGAGGTGGACGGTGATGAGATCAGCAGTGAAGCCAATTTAAAAACGACACTTGGGCTGGACAGCCTGGATTATATTGATATGGTGGTGGTTATCGAATCCAATTTCGGCGTAAAACTTGGCGAAGCCGACTTTAAAAAGATGGTGACGTTCGATGATTTCTATACCACGATTGAAAATAAAATCACAGAAAAGAATAAATAATATCTTAATGTAACAATGTAATAATAGAACAGTTTGCCAATGCTTCATTGAATAATTGTTACACTGTTACATTGATATATTGTTACATTATTAAACTAATGCTATGAACAAATGGAAAGGTAAATCCAGAGGAACCATCCTGGGATACAGGATTTTTGTCTGGTGCATCAGAAACATCGGAATCCGGAGTTCGTATGCCGTCCTGTATTTTGTAGCCTTCTACTATTTCCTGTTCGAAAAAAAGAGCAATACCTATTACCGCTATTATTTCAGCCAAAGACTGCAATACGGATACTGGAAAACCAAATTATCTTTATTTAAAAATTACTTCACTTTCGGAACGGTTTTAATCGATAAGACTGCGATTTCAGCCGGATTACGGGATAAATATACCTATGAATTCGATGGAATAGAAAATCTCAGGAACCTTCTGGCCGAAAAAAAAGGAGGGGTTCTCATCAGTGCCCACATCGGAAACTTTGAAATCGCTGAACATTTCTTTGCCGATATCGATTTCGATTGCCAGATCAATCTGGTGACTACCGATCAGGAAGTGACCGTCATCAAAGAATACCTGGAAAGTGTTTCCGTAAAGGAAAGCAGTATTAAATTCATCTATGTAAAAGAGGATATGTCGCATATTTTCGAGATCAATGAAGCATTGTCTAAAAATGAGCTGATCTGCTTTACCGGCGACCGCTATTTTGAAGGCTCTAAATTTTTGGAAGGTGAATTGCTCGGAAAAACCGCAAAATTCCCGGCCGGACCCTTCCTGATTGCTTCAAGATTAGGTGTTCCCGTAGTCTACGTTTATGTGATGAAAGAGAAAAATCTACACTACCATTTGTACGCAAGGGTAGCCCGGAACGTCAAAAAGCGCGATGCCCAGGGACTTCTCAATTCCTATACCCAAAATCTGGAATCCATGATCAGGAAATATCCCCTTCAATGGTTCAATTATTTCGATTTTTGGGATGATATTGATTAATTTTCCTACTTTTACCCTAAATAAAACTAATATTACTCAAACATCAATGGTTACAAATTAATTGGTAAACAAGAGCTGCCGCTGATCCTGCCAGGCATTCATACCTTTGCAGATTTAGAATATTCAGCGTTTGTCGGCTTATTTCATGCTTTACCTCATTTATAACCATTACTAACACAGCTTTCCCTTTGAAAAAAGAATTCGACATACTGGTAATCGGCAGCGGATTGGGAGGTCTTGTTTCGGCGCTTGTTCTCGCCAAAGAAGGCCTGAAAGTCTGTGTCCTGGAAAAAAACAACCAGTATGGCGGCAACCTTCAGACGTTTTCCCGCGACAAAATGATTTTTGATACCGGTGTTCATTATCTCGGCGGGCTTTCCGAAGGGCAGAACCTCCATCAGTATTTCTCCTATCTCGGTATTATGGACGATCTGCAGCTTGAGCAGATGGAAGAGGACGGATATGACAGAATCACTTTCGGGGACGATAAAACCGAATATCCGCATGCGCAGGGCTACGGCAATTTTGTGGATCAACTGGCCCGGCATTTTCCTGAAGAAAGGGAAAACCTTCAGAATTACTGTGAAGAAATCCAGAGGATCTGCAGCCGGTTTCCGAGATATAACCTGGTAGGGAAAGACCCCTATCCTGAAGAAATCCTGCACCTGAATACCAAACGGTTTATTGAATCCATTACGCAGAACAGGACCCTTCAGTCGGTTCTGCTGGGCTCGAATTTTCTGTATGCCGGAGATTCTGAAAATGTTCCTTTTTACGTACATGCCTTAACGGTAAACTCGTATATCCAGAGTGCCTACAAATGCATCCGGGGAGGAAGCCAGATTTCAAAACTGCTGATCCGGAAGCTTCGCGAACACGGCGCGGAAGTTCATAAGCATTCCGAAGTTTCAGAATTTATATTCAATGAAAATCAGGTTCTGGCAGGCGTGAAAACTTCGGCCGGCAAAGAATACCATGCGAAAAATTTTATTTCCAATATAGAAATAAGGTCTGCCATAAGGCTGATCGGAGAAAACCGCCTGAAGAAATCTTTTCTGAACCGGATCGGAAGCTGGGAACCGGTATCCTCCTGTTTCAGTGTTTACCTGGTGCTGAAGCCACAGACCATTCCGGAATTCAATTATAACATTTATCATTTTTCCAATGAAGAATTGGTATGGAATGCGTACCGCTATCAAAAAAATGACTGGCCCGAAACCTATATGCTGTCTACCACCCGATCCAGGCATCATCCGGATTTTGCCGAAAGCATGACCGTTATTTCCTATATGGATTTTGAGGAAGTGGAAACATGGAAAAATACATTCAATACCGTCGTGGAAGAGAAGGAGCGCGGAGAAGCGTATGGAAGGTTCAAGCTCGAAAAAGCGGAAAAGATGATCGATGCCGTAGAAAAGAAAATTCCGGGTCTGAGAAAGTCGATTAAAAGAATATATACGTCTTCGCCTCTGTCGTACCGGGATTATATCGGAAGTTTTAACGGGAATATGTACGGCTATATGAAAAGTTCGGAAAATCCCCTTAAAACCATGGTTTCCCCGAAAACGAAAATCGATAACCTCTTTCTTACGGGACAGTCGGTGAATATGCACGGGATTTTAGGCTGTACCATCGGGGCTTTCAATACCTGTGCAGAAATCCTGGGCAGGGAGGTGATTGATGAACGGCTAACCCAACTGATTAAGTAGCTGATAGCAATTGGCTTTTTGCTACTGGCTTTACAATCAGAATTTTAAAATTCATAAATGGATCATTAAATTATTTCAAGTACTTAATAAAAATAAAGGTGAAGAAAAATAAAATTCGCGGTTTAGTCGAGAGACATCTTTCAGAGCGGCAAAAGATCACATTTCTTTGCTTCATACTGATTCTGAATCTGAGCCTTATCTCCTGCGGAATAAGAAAATCGGTTCGTCATGTCCCTGATATCAAGCAATATGCACTTGAAATTCCGAAGGTGAATAAGATTAACGATTCCACTTTCAGCTTTAATGAAAATTCTTTAACGAAAAACAGGCAGCAGCTCTGGGAATTGTATATTAAAGGAAACCCTTTGCAGCTGGGCTACAACAACGGTGCGCTTACCCAAAGCCTGATGCAGAAGCAGGAAGAGGTCTTTTTCTCGAAAGTGGAGGGTTTTGTTCCGTCAAAATTTAAGCAAAATCTTTTAAGAGGTTTTCTGAAATGGTACAACCGGAAGATGTACCTGAATATCCGGGAAGATTACCAGGCTGAATTGTACGGATTATCCCGCTATTCCTCCGACCAATATAATTTTATCGCACCAAAATTCCTCAGAAGCATGTACCTGCACGGTGCCCACGATATCGGCCACGCGATGCAGGATCTGATGATGGTCGGCTGTACGTCGCTTGCCGTCTGGAATGAAAATACGGAAGACGGCGACCTGCTGATCGGCCGGAATTTCGATTTTTACGTTGGGGATGATTTTGCTAAGAATAAACTCATCGAACTGGTAGAACCGGAAGAAGGAATTCCGTACCTGTCCGTGAGCTGGCCCGGGATGATCGGGGTGGTGTCCGGAATGAACAAGGAAGGAATTACCGTAACGATCAACGCCGGAAAGTCGAAGATTCCGCTGACCGCCAAAACCCCTATTTCCCTGGTGACAAGGGAGATTTTGCAGTATGCGAAAACTATCGATGAAGCCATTGCCATTGCTAAAAAGAGAAAGGTTTTTGTATCGGAATCCATTCTGGTGGGCAGTGCGAATGATAAAAAAGCAGCGATCATCGAAGTTTCGCCGGATAATTTCGGAGTTTATAAAGTGGAGAATACGGGTAAAGTGTTTTGTACCAACCATTTCCAGTCGGAGGCCTATAGAAATGATAAAAGAAATCAGAAACAGATCGCAGAGAGCCATTCGGAGTACCGCTACGAGAAGCTGCAGGAGCTTCTGCAGGAAAACAAAAAGCTGAATCCCGAAAAGATGGCGGCTGTTTTAAGAGATCAATCGGGGTTGAAAGGAGAGAAGATCGGTTATGGCAATGAAAAGGCGATTAATCAGCTTCTGGCGCATCATGCGGTGATCTTTTCACCTAAGAAAAAGCTGGTCTGGGTTTCCGCCAATCCTTACCAGCTGGGAGAATTTGTATGCTACGACCTCAATGCGATTTTTTCAGGTCAAAAACCGGTCAACGGAACGCTGGCCACAACTGAGCTTACGATTCCCAAAGATCCGTTTTTAGATTCCCCGGAATTTAAGCATTATGAAGAATTCAAGCTGGCCCAATCTGAAATCAATGAGGCGGCAGATGACAAGGCCAAAGCACTCAGCAACGGATTCATTCCGCATTACCAGTCGCTGAACCCGGATTTCTGGCTGGTCTACTACCAGGCCGGAAAATACTACTTCAACAGAAAAGACTATTCCAGGGCAAAACCTGAATTTGAAAAAGCATTATCCAAAGAAATCACCACGGTCCCGGACCGCAGAAATGTCGAGAAATACCTGAAGAAGACGAAGAAGAAACTGCGGTGAGAAGTGAAGGGTGAATTTTGCTTCGCAAGTGAATGGTGAATTAGTAATACTGAATTTTCTTAGATAAAAGATCAATGTTCGATGCTGAATTCATCTTCCGTCCGATCATTACACTTCAAAAAATTCACCATTCACTTGCAAAGCCGGATTCGCCATTGACATCAGACCAGTGTAGAAATAAAAGACTGCCGGCGTAGCCCCGATAGAAACGGCATCCTTTTTCTGTAAGGGCTTTGAAAAAAGGCGTGGGCGAAAAAGATACAGCGGATAGCGGGATGAAGCACCTGAAAAAATCAGTTGTTGTCCGGGCTTACCCTGTTCAGGAAAAAGAAGGTGAGGATCCACGTTAATGCAGATGCTGAGACTGCCAGGATCATGCTTCCGATCACGTATTGCAGCAGGTTGTTTTTTACCAGGTCGAAATTCAGTTCCTGGCTCAGGAGGTTGCTGTTGCCGTCTACAAAGGGAGCGCCCAGAAACAGGGAAGCCGCGATGATAAACGGAATGAAGGGCGGCAGGCTGACGTTGGAGGCAAAGAATGCCAGAACCTTGTTGAGCTTGAAAAGTACCGCCAGCGCAATAACGATCAGCGTATGGAAACCCCAGAAAGGGGAGAAGCCCACAAAGACACCCAACGCAATGGAAAATGCTTTCGTCCGGTTGGTTCCGTCGCTTTCCAGCACATCTTCTTTAATAAACCGCCGGATGCTTTTTTTTCTGAAATTGTTGATGAAATTCCGCGGGATGATATACAGTAAAGTGATCGTCACCAGGATGGTATTGAGGATGCTGATGCGCGTAAAATCTTTGAACGGCCTGAAATGCGATACCCTTTCCGAAGGATCGTACAGCACTTTTACCGGCACATTTTTTACCGGTACGTGCCTCCAGGCAGTCCGTACGATAATCTCGATCTCGAACTCAAATTTCGGGGTAAAGTATTTCTTGGGAATTTTGTGAAGGGGATACAGCCGGTAGCCGGACTGGGTGTCTTCCAGCTTAATACCCGTTTCGAACCAGAACCAGAAGTTGGAAAACCGGTTTCCGAAGCTGCTTTTTTTAGGAATGCCGTCCTGGGCCATGTTGCGGTTTCCGATGAGCAATACATCTTCTTTTTCGAACAGCAATGCTTCTACAAAAACAGGGATGTCGTCCGGATAGTGCTGGCCGTCGGAATCGATGGTGACAGCATAATGATAACCCAGCTTTTCCGCTTTCCGGAAGCCTGTTTTCAGTCCGTTTCCCTTTCCTTTGTTTTCAGGTAAATGAATAACCTGAATCTGCGGGTACTGCGCCAAAATTTCCTTAGTAGAATCGGTAGAGCCGTCGTTGACCACAATAATGTCCTGTGTATAGTCGAGTACGCCGTCGATCACCCGTTTGAGGGTTTTCCCGTTGTTGTAAGTCGGTATTAAAACACAGATTTTCTTTGCGGAAATGGCGTTCCGTACTTCAGGAAGGGTCATGGTTTTATTTTAGGGTAGCTCTTTCAGCAGGCGTAATGGTTTTGGATTGTGCCGCAAACCGTTTGATGTAATTTTTAAGGACTGTGTTCTGCTTGCTGTAATTGGCCAGCAGAAAAGTTTTATCTTCTTTTAAACTTCCCCTGTAGCCCACGATTTTGGGAATGTTTTCCTGAACGCTCATCCGGATGACCCTGAGCTCCGCATTATTGGGATTGCTTTTAACGACTGCTTCCAGGCTGGTCGCTCCGGACTTTACCAGAGCTTTCCGGTTGGTTTTGGTAATTTTGGCTTCCATGATCTTTGCTGCAGCCTTGTACCCCTGAATTACAGCATCCTGGCCTGGGGCCTTTTCAGCCAGATTGATGAAAGATTCCGTGTTGGCATTGGAAGCGTTGGCCTTTGCATAGCTTTCTCTCAACGATTCGAGGTTCGACTGGAAGAAGAGAACGAAAGCGGTAATCAGTGAAAATATCAGTTTCATGAGGTCAGTTTTTGATAGTTAACAGACATTTTCAATGCAATAGTCCCGCCAAAAAAGGTGGTATTTTTTACCTTCACGTCTTCATCGGTTTGGGTAATGTCTAACTGCAGCTTCAGGTCCGGCGTTTCAAAAGGGTTGATGATCGCCATAAATTTGATGTTGGAAGCCGTCTTCAGAAACAAAGGCAGACCGGTAATTTCCTCAGAAAGTTCTTTTACGATCTGCATCATGCATACTCCGGGCGTTACCGGGTTTCCCGGAAAATGCCCTTTGAAAATCTCATGGTCCTTATTCAGGAAGATATGGGCCGTGTAGGTTCCGTTTTCTGCCTGTTCGTAAGACTGCAAGGTATAAAAATCGGTAAGGATGGTCTGCATACAATTATTTTTTCATGTTAAAGGTATAATACACGCCGGCCTGGAACGTGATGTTTGAATGGTCGTTGTAGAAAGAATACACCGGAATGAAACCTTTCTTTACTCTGGCTTCGATCCCGAAATGCTCGGTAATATCGAATCCTGCCCCTGCCGTAATCCCAAGGTCGATTTCATTGGAGGCATCGAAGTTTTCCTGCTCTACCAGAAATTCCAGCGTCGGCCCGAAATGAACGTTGAATTTATTGAAGTAGAATTTGTTAATCAACTGAAGGCCTACATAAGAAGCCGTAAGCGTCTGCCCGTTCCAGTTGTTGATATTGGTGTCCAGTTTTGCCCCTTGTCTCGAGTAGTTGATCTCCGGCTGCAAAGCATAAAACCGGGCAAATCGGATATTTCCGAACAATCCCACATATAGGTCGGTTTTATTTTTGAATTCCATCCTTGCATTGTCATTGCCGGTATAGTCGTAATCCATATAGGAATACCACTGCGCTTTATTCGTGAAATGCGAGAAATTAGCACCGGCCCGGATTCCGGGATTAAATGTTACCTGCGCCAGGGAAAATCCTGAGATCAGGAGGATAAGTAAGGAAATAATTTTTTTCATGGATATTTATTCGTTTTCGGTTATCTGAAACAGTTTGATGTTTATTTTAAAATCTTTATGCTGAAGATTCAGGCTGTCCGCGAAGATATGTTTTTTTGCCTCAAAAGTAAAATCGATTTTCGCCTTATTGTTTTTTGTGTAAACGATTTGTTTGAGGAGTTTATTCTCTTTGTTAAAGAATAAGTAATATTTCTTTTGATTGATTTTTGAAAGGTAAATGCTTGAATTTCCATTCTCAAAGGTTTCGGATACAGGGTATTTCTGTCTCAGGAGTTCCCGGAAGTCATCTTTCAGGAAGTTGATGACGATCTTCTTATCCATATCGGGAAGTACGTAATTCAGCTTAAAATCCGTCTCCGAAATTTCAAAATCGATTAATTTATTTCCGAAATCTGAAGTCAGCGCCACCCGGTGGGTCGTTTCATTAATTTTTTTTAATATCAGGATTCCGCTGACGTGATTTTTGTAAATGTCCATCCGGCATTTATACACGTAATCTTCCTTTGAAGAAAAATACAGGTTTTCCACCCTTTTTTCCGCGTTCAGAACCGGTTTTGCATCCGTAAGCCTGTAGGTTTTACAGGATACCAACAGGATGAAAACCAGGCTATAAACTGAATTCCGAAGCAGCAACCGGTGCATTGATCCTGGTATTTTTGAAAACGATATTGGTGGTGTCTCCCGAAGCTTCCGTCATATTCACCTGGGAAACCGTCGACTGGCTTTTAGGAAAATACAATTCAATCTGTTTGATGTATTTCAGCAGCTGCGCAGATTTGGGCGTAAACCGGGCAATGTTGAAACTGCCGTTTTTCAGGTAGGCTACGGAAAATTCCGGATCGTTGAACATCTGTCCGTTGGAACTGCCCACGATCAGCTTATTGATTTTCTCGAATGTTTTGCTCTTCGCATCCACCGCAGACTTTTTACCCTGATCGTTGATGAAAATTTTATTATCCTTGAAAACGATGCTGTACTGATACGGTTTGGTATACTTCCAGCTCAGCATATTCGGGGTTTTCAAAGACATTCTTCCGTAGGTAACGATGTTTTTATCCAGGAAATCCATTTTCTTGGTCTGGGTAAAATCGCTTTGAAGGGTTCTGATCTCTTTGGTTTCGGAAGAAACTTTAGCAACGAACGCTTTCGCTTCCGCTCCCGGCATGGCGGTATTCTGTGCAAAAAGGAAACCCGAGACGGACAATCCTATGATGATGAAAATATTTTTAATCATTGTTTTTATTTTAAGTGAACAAATTCTGACCCTGAAAGTCAAAGCTTTGAATTATTAATCCAAAAATCTTTGATTTTTTAACCTGTATACGCTTAAAGTTCATCCATAATAGACTTTATTGAGTATAAATAAATCTTTTATGACTTTCGTGGTTCAAAACAGCTTCTGTGTTAAATTATTCGATGGTAAAAGTCGAATATTTTTCACGTTTCAAAAATACTAATAAATTTACCAAAACATGATACGTTTTTTCGGAAGTGTCGTGAAGGAGAATAATGCTTCCCGGCTTCAGTCCTTTGGTCACTTTCCTGTAGATTTTGCTTTCGTCTTCGGTCATGGTATCCAGCGAACGGACATTCCAGCCGATGCTTTTTTTGTCCGTCAGCTTTATCGCTTTGGCGATATTCGGATTGGTTACCCCAAAAGGCGGACGGTATAGACCGGTCTTCAAATTCCCGGTTTTCAGCATCGCTGCATCACATTTTTCAATTTCCTCCACCATTTTTGATGTGGATAGAAATCCGGTATTATCTGAATGGGTAAAGGTGTGATTGCCGATCGTATGACCTTCTGAAATAATTCTTTGGAATGTTTCGGGATATTTCTCAATCTGTTTTCCGATACAGAAGAAGGTGGCTTTGATATGGTTTTCTTTTAAGAGATCCAAAAACTCCGGGGTAAATTCCGTCGGTCCGTCATCGAAAGTAAGAGCTACTTCCTTGATTTTTGTCCTTTTATGCGTAATGCTTTTGACGAAATAGCCAAGCCCGATATCAAAGGATCCCCAAATAACTATTGCCGAAAACATCAGGAAACAAAACAGATATACCCAGAACGTCCCGTGAAACGCATAAATAAATACATTGCAGAAAAGGTAAAACAGGATAAAATAATAATGTTTCATTTTTGAATTTAGGCTTAAAAATATCTACAACTTATATCTGTAATATGATTTGCTGAGTGAAACGCCTTTGCGAACGAAAATATTTTCAAACTTTACAATTAATTTTTGCGCTCTTTGCGTTAAAAATAATTCAACAGCTAAACTCTTTCCAGCAAAACCAGACTATGGTCATTCCCGCCAAGATGATTGTAAAGTAAAATATTTTTTACCTCTTCTTTTTTCACTTCGTTAATTCTCATGATTGCCGGAATTTCCTGTTTTTTAAGGATCTGACAGGCCATAAAAGCTGAAAAACCGCTGGCGGTATTGAACTCTCCGCTTAGATGCTTATAATAAAGCAAAACGGAATCTGTAAACCGTTCTATGGCTTTGGTATAGTAAACATCAGATTTTGCATCGCCGCTGAATCCTAAGATAACGGCATCGACCCCGTTGAAAGTCAGGTTGTTTTTGGCTAAAAACGATTCAATAAACGGTTGGGTTTCTTCCAAATCCAGCCGGTTGGTGATGCTGATGTCTTTCAGCCGGGCATAAGAGCTGTCCTTCTTATTTTTGCTTAGAACAAAAAAGCTGGCACCTTCTCCCCAGACGACCCCGTTTGTCGTGGAGTGCAGGTAATCCACAGGAAGGTCTTCCTGCTTTTTGATGGTTTTGTTCAATTCATACAAATCCATGGTTCTTTCGGTCTGTTCATCGGTGGAGCCTACCAAAACGTGTTCGGCTTCACCGTCGGTGATCTGAAGCCTGGCATCAAGCATCGAAAATTCCAGTGAAGAAGAGGAATTGACATATGTGAAATTGTAGGCGTGGCACTGCAGGCCTAAGGCAATCTGCCCGGCTACCGTATTGTGGGTCGACTGGATAAAATAAGTCGGCGTCAGGAACTCTTCGTTATTGTCCAGCACATTCTTCAGGAACTTTTCAGAATCCTGGGAACAGCCCATTCCGGTTCCTACGATAATGGCATCCGGATTTTCGATTCCGGCTTCTTTCAAAGCATATGAAGAGGCCACGGAACTCATTTTTACGGTTTTAGACATTCTGCGGATCATCGCCGGGGGAATGAATTCTTTATAAACCGGTTCAATGGCTTTCAGCACCTGGTCCGAAGTCAATGCCTGTAAATTCTGAAAGAAATTTTCGTTTAAAGTGTCCTGGGCTGAAATACAGGCGGCACTGTTGATATAAACGGCATTCATGATTTTGAGAAAATTAAGGTTGAACAATTCCCTCCGAAACCAAACGAATTGGAAAGGACGTGGTTAATGCTTTTCTCTTTAAGCTCTGTTACCGGCGTCAGATCAAATTCCGCCATTTTCGTTTTAAAATTAAGATTCGGAAAAATAAGGTTGTTTTGAAGGGCCAATAACGAATAGACCGCTTCAATTCCTGCCGCTGCGGCCAGGGTATGGCCTGTAAATGCTTTTGTGGAACTGAATTCCGGAACTTTTCCTTCTCCGAAGATCCGGATCATGGCAATGCCTTCCGATAAATCATTATTTGGGGTTGCCGTTCCGTGAACGTTGATGTAATCGATATCTTCTTTAGCGAGACCCGAAACTTTCAATGCTTTTTCCATGGCCAGGTAAGCACCCTGTCCGTTTTCCGAAGAAGCGGTCTGGTGGTGCGCGTCGTTGGCATTTCCGTAGCCTGAAAGGTATCCCAGGACTTTTTTGTTTTCTTTTCGGACCACCTCATCAGATTCCAGGACGATGAAAGCGGCAGCTTCGCCGAGGTTCAGCCCTTTCCGGTCATTATCAAAAGGCGTGTTATAGGAATCCGTGAGGATCATCAGGGTATTGAATCCGTTTAAGGTAAACTTAGAAAGCGCATCGGTTCCGCCTACAATTACCCGGTCGAGAACCCCATTTTTAATAAGCTTCGCTCCCATCATCATGGAATTGGCCGCTGAGGAGCAGGCCGTGCTGATGGTGGAAACCATACCTTTCAGTCCGAGGTAGTCGGCAATCAGCAGGGAAGAGTTGCCTGCATCATGGGAATCAATGTATTTTTGCTTATCTGGAAATTCTTCGTAGGTATAGAAATAATTTTCGGTCATATCCATTCCGCCTACGCTGGTTGAGGAAATCAGCCCTGTTTTATATTCGTTAATATCCGAAATTCCGGCGCTTTCGATGGCTTCCTTTGCGGCAATCATCCCCAATAAAGCGGTTCGGGTCGCATTTTTTGCCTCTTTCAGCTCCAGTTTTTCAACCAGTGATTCATTAGACAGTTTGATTTCTCCGGTTTTGATATGTCCCGCATGTCGGGTTTCAAACAATTGGATGTCTGAGATCCCGTGTTTTCCGGATTGTAACGAATTCAGGTTTTCCTCCACGTTGTTTCCGATGGAAGAAATGATGCCCATTCCCGTGATGGCAATTTTTTGACCCATGTTTTTGGTAATGTAACAATATATCAATCTAACAGTGTAACAATATTGGTAAACTGCTAGATTGATACATTGTTAGATTGAATTATTTTGTTCTGTTTTCTTCGATGAATTTTGCCATGGTATCGATGGACGAGAAAATTTCCTTTCCTTTTTTAGGGTCGGATAATTTGATGCCGTATTCTTTGTCCATGAGAACGATCAGTTCCAGGGCGTCGATCGAATCCAACCCAAGACCTCCGCCGAATAACGGATCGGTGTCTTTGATCTCTTCTGATGCAACGTCTTCTAAATTAAGAACTTCAATGATTTTGTGCTTTAATTCTTCTCTTAAGTTTTCCATAAAAATTATTTTAATGTACCAATCCGGCAGTGTACCAGTTTACCAATGGATGACTACAAATTATTGTTACATTGTTATATCGTTAAATTGTTACATTAGTTAGTCAGCAAATATACAAAAGCTTTATAACTTTCCTGATATAGTTCGGTCCAGCCGCATAATACTTTATCGGCCTTTCCCGATTGTATGAGCTGTTGGGCATAGTCATTTAAAAATTCTTCGTCGAATTCATCCAGTACGAAAAAAGCATTTTCGGTCTGCATTTTGTGCCGGATGCTGATTTCGCCTACGCAGATGTTGGGCAAGGTATATACAAAAACGGCCGGGCTCGGGAAGTAATTTTCCCGGGAATTGATGCTGTCCTGATATTTAAAATCGGTATCCAGGCTCGATGACCGGTTGGAGAATACCAGAGCGGTACGGCGGTGGTCTTCATTTTTCAGAATCATTTCGGAGGCCAGGAAAGCCAGTTTGCTCAGGTTATCCATTTTATGAAATTTAGGATAGGCCAGATCCATGCTTTTGTAGGCTTCTTTGGCAAAATCCGGAAAATTTCCGGCAGGGGATTCAAAAACGGTCTCGTTGTTCAGGATAATTTTTGAATTTTCGATGAGGCAGGTTGCTGTTTTCTTCATGAATACGTTTAAAAGGATTAAGGCTTGCGCTCCGGATTTTGATGGACATTGAAAACAGACAGAATAATTACTCTGTCATCCACCATATCGAAAATAATAATATAGGGAAACTTACGAAGATAAGCTTCTTTATATTTGTTTCTTTTGATTTGAAAATGCTTGGGATTATTTTTAATCTGAAGAAAATATTTTTCAACCTGCAACAGGAATTTTTCCCCGAGGCCCGTTTGTATACTTTCGTAATAAATGTAAGTCTCAAGAATTTCAAGGCCGGCCTCTTCCTGTACTATCAATTTATAAATCATTTCAGAGAAGCTTTTGCCTTTGCTTTTACTTCCTCCCAGGTAAATGATTTTGATTCTCCACTGATATATCTCTCTTTTCTCTTATCAAGTTCTTCATAAAACCATTCAGGGACGGATGGCTCATCCTCTTTATGCTCTTCAGCATCAATAATCCCATTGAAAATGCGCAGGATCCTGTCGTCCGCCGTATCAATGAATTCGTGAATTCTCTTTCTGATTTCTAAAGTAGATTCCATTTTTTAAAGCTTAAGTCTATCAAAAATACAAAATTATTGTTTACTTTTTCTCTAAAACAAAGTGCTCCCAATGTCCTTGCCGGAAAGTTTTTATACAAATATTTTATCAACATCTGCCTGCAGTTCAGGAAAAAGGGAGGAGGTTAAAATCTGGCCTTCAGATATGGGCTTCAGTCCGATATATTCATCATCTTTCAAAACGAAAATATTGATGGATTTTTCTTCCGGGTAAACCAACCAGTATTCCTGAACACCGGCTTCCTGATAAAGATCAAATTTATAGTCCATTTCCTTTTTTGAATTGCCGGGAGATAAAATTTCAATGACCAGGTCCGGAGCACCGATACATTTTTTTCCGTCTGCAATTTTTCCAGGATCGCAAATAACGCAAAGATCCGGTTGTACGACAGTGAAAATTTCATTTTCTTTCGAAGATTTTTTCTTATCGGAAAGCAAAACGTCCAATGGGGCATAGAAGACTTTGCAGGACTTGCCGAAAAAATAATGATCGAGAACCCTATTGATATTCCTGGAGATTTCCTGATGACTGATACTTGGGGCAGGACTCATTTTGAAAATCTTTCCTTTAATAAGCTCCACTCTTTCTTTAAATTTCCATAAAAGATAATCCTTGTAAGTATAGGTTTTTTTAAAATCTAAGTCATTGATATCCGTAACAAAATTTTCCATAGTAGAATGATTTATAACAAATTTAATGATATTTTATCAATCTTAATTCATTGCTTTTTTCAGAACAACCGCCGCATTACACCCGCCGAATCCGGAAGCGGTTTTCAGAATATATCTGATGTCCGCAGGTTGATTTTCCTTAATGATGTTCAGCTGTTGGGAGATTCCGGGCTCGTTAAAGTTTTTAGACGGGATCAGTGTATTGTTCAGGGCACTTTCCATGGAGATGATGCTTTCCAGTAATCCCGCTGCTCCCAGGCTGTGTCCGTAATACGCTTTCAGGCTGTTCAGGGGAACCTGCTGCAGTTCCATTCTGTTGAAAGCGATAGCTTCCATTTCGTCATTATAAAGAGTCGCCGTTCCGTGGGCGGAAATAAAGTCGATGTGTTCTGCGCTGACCTGAGCTTCGGCCATTGCGTTGCGGATGCTGGCAAACAACCCGTCGCCCGTTCTGGAAGGCCCGGAAATATGGTTGGCATCATTCACGGCCGAATCTCCGGTTATCTTAAAACTAAATTTTTCGTTCCCTGTAGGTTCGGAAGTTATATAAACTGCGGCGGCGGCTTCCCCCAGGTTGATGCCGTCCCGGTGTTTGTCATACGGTTTGCAGATTTCCGTTCCGATGGCCTGAAATGAGTTGAATCCCGAAACCACAAATTCTGAGATTTCGTCTCCGGCCACTACAAAGGCATCTCTGTATTTTCCTGTCCGGATCATATTTTTCGCTACGGCCATCGCCATCACCCCGGAAACGCAGGCATTGGAAACCACAACGGGTCTGGATTTAAATCCGGAAAAATCGGCAATCTTCTGAGCCAGTGCCGAAAGATAAGCTCCCTGCGGTAAATTTTTGCTGTTTTTCAGCAGGGTGATGTTTCCTTTGGTAGTGGATAAAATGAAAGCCGTATCTTCTGAAACCGGGTGTCTTTCGAGTAAAGGTCTGAGGCTTAACAGGAACATTTTTTCCAGCCGGGTAAAATCCTGACTGTCTTTCTGATCTCCGGTGAAATTTTTACCGAATTCTTCATTCAGTTTTTCCGTATCAATCATGGAAGCATAGAAAGCAGGCTGATTCTCAATGATCTGATGTAAGCGTACGCCGGATTTTCCTTCCAGAAGGGCATTCCAGTTGGAAGGGACGTCAAAACCCAAAGGCGTGATGCAGTGATAATCCGTAATGTAAATTTCGTTATTCATTAATCAATGAAATTTTCGATTCATATTTGGAAATGCCAATCGCTATAAGCCGGCTAAAATCCCATTTTATCTTTCCATGCCTGAAAAAATTCAGGATTGTAGAGGCATAAATTGTTATCGGAATCAAGAAAAACCTGAATGGTTTCTCCGGAACAGACCAATTGATTTTTCTCGTTAAAAAGTTCGTACCGGTAAATCAGTTTGGCCGAAACCGAATTTACGAACGTAGTAACGATCCTGAAAGTTTCCCCATATTTTAACGGTAAAAAATGTTCGCAGGTGCTTTTAACGATGGGTGTGACAAATCCTGCCTGCTGGATATCGAGATAGGTAAGGCCGTGCTGTCTTCCGAAAGCTTCCCTTCCGTCTTCAAAATAAACGATGTAGTGGCCGTGCCACACAATTCCCAGCGGATCGGTTTCGTTGAATCTTACCCGTACTTCTTCCGTACACGTTAACAGATGTTCTTTAGACTGCATTTTGTTTTCTTTCGTAAAATAATGAGAGGCCTACCATGGCTACATAGAATAAAAATAAGAAAATGATTTCCTTGGCAATACCGGCGATCCCCCTGTTTCTCAGGATAATGTCGTAATAGGCATTCAGCCCCCAGTTCATCGGGGAGAATTTAGCAACGGTCTGCATAAATTCAGGCATCAGGAATACGGGAACCCAGATCCCTCCGATCGCCGCCAGGACCACTACGGAAGTGGCTCCGAACGGGGCCGACTGTTCCTGGGTGTCGGCAACGGTTCCCAGCAATACCCCGAATCCGATGGCGGCGAGGCCTGCGAAGATAGTCACGACAATCATCTGGAACATTTTTCCGGTGACATCAAACTGCGGTAAATCCATATACGGGAAAAGGTAAATCCCGACGGCTACCATCAGTAAAAACTGGATGACGCAGATGATGAGATACGTAAAGGTTTTCCCTAAAATATGAATGAAATAAGGCGTCGGGCTGATTCTCGCTCTCACGCTGGTGCCCTGGCTTTTTTCCTTGACTAAATTAATGGATAACGGGACCACAATGAAGAAGATCGCAAACAGGGCCCACGCCGGAACATTGTGCTGAACGGAATTCGGCAAAACATCCGCTTTTCCTTTTTTAGGCGTAATTTCTTTAAACCCGAGCAGGCTTTTGTTTTTGGAGAGGTCTTCCGTAGTCCCCAGCTGATCCTGAAATGCTTTGTAGATCTTTTTATTTTCGATTTCGAAGACCATCTTATTGATGGAATTCATCACGTTATTTTTAAATCCGATATTGGTTGCCGGATCAAAGTACAGATGGATTTCCTTCGATGCCGGAATTTCTTTCTTTACTTTGGCAGAATCCGTTTCGAGGCCAAATGAGCTTACAATCGCCTGAACTTTGGAATCGATATTGGAATTGATGTCTTTCGTTAAATTTTTTGGAATAACGATCGCCATCTGGTAATCTCCTGAAAAAACCGCTTTCTGTGCCGCATTTTCATTGAAATTGGTCAGCAGCTCAAAGCTTTTACTGTGCTCAAGCTCCTGTCTGATGCTTTTCGAAATCTCAGACTGATCGTTATCCACGAAAACAACCGGGATTTTTGAGCCTTCCAGATTCTTGAATGTGGAATCCTGAATCAGGGTAATGGTAATGATCAGCAGTAAAGGCATCACGAAAATGATGACAATTCCCCCGATGTCTCTTTTCAGCAGCAGAATTTCCTTAATAAAGCTTCGCCACAATTTATACAACAACATCTCTTAATTCTTTTCCGGTTAATGAAATAAATACATCTTCCAGGCTTTCTGCCTGGGTTACTTTGCTGATAAGTTCTTCCGGGGTTCCTGAGGCATGAATCTTCCCGTGATCGATAATCGAAATCCGGGTGCAGAATTCCTCCGCTTCGGAAAGGTGATGGGAAGTATAAATGATGCAGGTCCCTTTTTTATTTAAGTCCAGAAGATAATCGATAATGGCTTTTTTCGACTGGACGTCAACACCGACGGTCGGCTCGTCCAGAAACAGGACCTTCGGATTGTGAAGCGTTCCGGCAATCAGGTTGCAACGGCGTTTCATCCCTCCCGAAAACTGTTCCACCTTTTTATCGGCAAATTTTGATAAACCCATGATTTCCAAAGATTCATCGATGGAGTTTTTTAAATTTTTATGACTTAACCCGTAAAGGCTCCCGAAGAACATCAGGTTTTCCCTGGCGGTTAATGTCGGGTATAAGGCATATTCCTGCGGAACGATTCCCATGATCTGCCTGAGTGTAAAACCGTGCTTCTGATGAGACAGCCCGTCGATCTTAAACTGTCCCGAAGTAGGTTTTATCAGCCCCGAAAGCATGGAAATCAGGGTCGTTTTCCCGGCTCCGTTGGGGCCGAGGATTCCGTAGATCTCATTTTTATCGATGGTTAAAGAAATATCATTGACGGAAAAGTCTTCCGCATTTTTGTATTTCTTATACAGATTTTTAATTTCTATAAAATGCTCCACGTCAGATTGCTTTTTTCAGTTTTTTGTAAAAAGTCTCTTCCAGATCGGCGATATGAAGCATGGTTTTTGAAAGCTGATTGTAGATGTCGCTTTTGGAATTCCTGTTTTTATAAACCCGGGCGATATCCACGGCAAAATCTCTCCAGAGGTCACCGATCATGGTGATCTCTTCGGACAATTCTTTGAGCCGATCGTTTTTAAGAATGACCGATGCTTCCTGCAGGAATGCTCCGTAAATAAACCTGAATCCGCCGCCGCCGGTACCGATTTCTTCCTGCATCCGGATGAGTTGTCCCAGGTAATGGTTCGTGGTTTTCGTTCCTTTTTTTGCGGCCCATTTCGGGATGCTTTTTGCCACCCATCTCATAGCTTTTACCCCGATGATCGGCACGGGCGCCAGCATATTTTTGCAGGTATCGTTGATGCCTTTCTTAATGGCATCTTCCAGGTTAACGTGTTCCGGGATATAAGTGGGATAGTACATATGGCCTTTCGGGGGAAGGGCGCCTTTGGCATATCTTACCTTTTCCAGTTCCGCTTCCGTAAGGGTGGTGGTGTAATCCATCACCGGATCGCTGATCAGGAATTTTCCGTCCTCCTTGCCGTATACCACCAAGTTGTGGGCGTTGAAATGGAATTTATATTCTTCAGGGAAATAGGTCAGGTTGAAAACCCCTACCTGCAATCCCGTCGGGATATTGTTTTCCAGGTTTTTTTCCAGTGCTTTGCGGGCTTCTTCCGGATCGGAAAACTTTAGCCTTTTAATTTTAATTCCCAGCCTTTTGGCGGCTTTGCTGAAAATAGCACCGGGCATCGGGCGGTAGCTGAATCCGGGTGCGAAATTTACTTTCAGAAAAGGAAGGTAGACAAAGAATAATCCGGAACCGATCCCGAAAATCATGGGTTCGCTGAGTTTCAATCCTTTGTTTAATAATAAATTGGAGGCAACACCGTTCTCGCAATGCGCAGTCTGGTGATGTTCGAAATTAAGTTTCATTCTTAGCTTGGTTTTACGGAACCCGGAAAGTTCCCTTTTTATTTTCCGTTGAAATTTCTCAGTTCATCTACTGAAATCCCGAAAGCATCGGCATATTTTTTCAGTACAGATTCGCTTAGTGTTTTGAATATGCCGGGTCTGCCGTGTCTTTTTACGCGCCACTGCCACATGCCGACATAGGCGGCCAGTACCTGAAGGTCCATTTTGTTCAGTTCCATAAAATAAACGATGGGGCTTGCCGTCTGGTTGGCTACATGCTGCCGGGCTTCCTCAATTCTTTCGTTGATCAGCGCTAACGATTCTTCCAGAGCCGCTTTTTTGGCCTCCCAGCCGATGCTGTTGGCTGTCGTATAGTTATTGTTTTCATCCGTTACATACAGGACCTCGGTCATGTTGGCGGATTTTAAATTGCTTTCGTCCTGCGGAAGGTCTTGCTTTTTCACTCAAAAATGGCGTTAGATTATGGTTTACATCAATTCGCTAAGATAATAAAAATGTGGAACATAGTGTCATCCCCATTTTGGGCTGCAGGAATCAAAAAGTATAAAAAAGGCTGCCTTTTTAGACAGCCCCTTCTGTACTGTAATTGTTTATGGCGTTACTTCCTGAATAAAAAGGTTGATTTCCGAGCGGATCAGCAGCTCGTCTTCCAGAAAGGTTTCGCAGAAAATCTGGCAGATGTTTTCAAACTGCGAAATCAGCGAAGCTTTGGAAATAATGGTACTTCCCACTTCCGGCAGGGAGAAAATTTCTATTTTTTTGATGTTGGTGATAAAACCGATGACTTTGGTGTCGGCATCAGGGTTTTCAAAAAAGCGCTGTCCTAAAATGGAAGAACAGGTCTGTGCCGAATTTTCAATGAGTCCGGCTTCTGCAAACCGCCCTTTATCCACAAAAATATTGTCTTCTTTAATTTCAAAGGAAGTAATCACTTTTTCTTTGGTAAGTTCCAGGATATAATCCGTCATCAGCATCGGCTTCCGGTGCGGCAGAAAATTGTGGATGTTGATGATATTTTCTTCCTTGATTTCCATAGTTTTACATGATAACGGTTTTCATTTGGGACCTTGCGATTACCTCGTCATTAAGGGTCGTGACTACATCTACCAGCGTTACCCCCATCATTTCGTTGATGATGGATATTTCGGATTTCAGCCGGTCGCCGGTTTTCGGCAATGTCATCGCTTCAAACGTTTTGATGGCCCCGATGTATCCCGTCGGAGCTTCCCTGCCAAGCAGGTAAAATTTATAGCCGGTATGCAGAGCGACACTTTGTGCCTGATGTTCTACCAGACCTGAAGCCTGAAAAATCCCGTCCACGACGAAAAGGTTTTCTTCCCGGATTTCAAAACCGGATACCAGATGGGATTCGGAATATTCTGCAATGCTGCTTACCATAACGAAAGGAAAGCGCTGGGGGATTAAACTCTCAACGAATTGCGTATCGGAAATGGGCAGTCTGTTTTCCATTAGCATACCGTTAACAGGGCACAGGAATAAGAGAATCTTCCGCTCTCAGGCACGCAAAGCAATACTTTTTCCCCTTTTTTCAGTCTTCCGGAGTTCATCAGCTGCTCCAGGGCGATGAAGATAGATCCTGCCCCGATGTTGCCGACCTCGGAAAGATTATAGAACCATTTTTCCCATGGAAAATCCAGTCCTACATTGGCGAATTCCTCTTTCAGGCCTTCTTTGAAATAGCCGGAAGAGACATGGGCCAATACGTGATCCACTGTATCGGGATCCAGGTTATGCTTGTCGAAAGAGGCTCTTAAGCTTTCCGCCCCTTTTACCAGAATGTATTTATCTAAAATTTTAGTATCCTGCTTTAAAGCGAAGATCGATTGTTTCAGCCATTCGTCGGAAGGATAGTCTGCCCAGGACTTCAGGCTTCCGTCTTCCTGCTTTTCGGTTCCCGCATACATGCAGGCTTCAATTTCATGGGCATAAGAATAGAAATCAATAAATTCTACTTTTAAAGATACCTCATCTTCTCTCGGCTGCCCCTCCAGAAGGAAGGCACCGGCGCCGTCCGAAAGCATCCATCTCAAGAATTCTCTTTTGAAGGCGATGATCGGTCTTTCTTCCAGTAAGGCCAGGTTTTCCGCTTCATGGTTGAATTTATCGGCTGTCATCCACGCGGACATTCTCTCCGAACCTACACAGACCGCATTTTTGTGAACGCCTGCCTTTACGGAAAGAAATCCGTAGTTCAGGGCATTCATCCCGGAGTTGCAGAGGCCGGATGCCGTATTGATGGCTAAAGATTTATTAACGTCCAGTTCCCCATGGATCATGGAAGCATGGGAAGGCTGGATCTGATCGGGAGAAGAAGTTCCTGCCGAAAGCAGCTCCATATCCTCTTTCCTGAATTTATCATCAAAAAGGCCCTTTACCGCGTTTGCCGCAATCTGCGCATTGGTATGGGTAGGATTTCCTTCTTTGTCCAAAGCATAGTATCTTGTTGTGATCTTGTTGTTTCTCAGGATAATTGCTTTAGCTTTGGAAGGAGCGCCGTTTATATAACCGAGATACGTTTCCATTTCATCATTAGAAACCGGTTCATTAGGGAGATAAGTAAATGCTTTTGTTATAAATACGTCGTTCATTCTATTTTAAATTAATTCCTTGTAAATATTCTCTTTGTTTTTTTCTTTTAAACCAAAAGATGGGTGTCGTCAGCAAATGCAGAACGAGCACAACAGGTGAAATAATCCATATTGCAGCCATCAAATATACCTTAAAGAATTTAATGAGCAAAGGTCGTTTTTCTTTTTTCCTGATGATAAGGTTGGACCAGACCGTGAAAATTTTGTTACCCACTTTTTCCACGCGTACCAGGAATGCCCGGATTTCCACGGCCCCGTTTTTCACCAGGTCGGGCTGCAGGGTCTCCATGGTATTTTCAGAAAAATGCCTTTCGATGATCGTCCCGTATTTCCCGGCACCTGCGATTTCCTGATCCGACACGCCGGCTGCCGGAAGCATCCCCGACTTTTCTTTTTTTCCGGTGGTCATCCAGCGGAGAATCGTAAGTACACTGGTATAGTTGTCGTGACGGTCTACGAGGGCAATGTTTCCTACCAGTTTGGCATCCATTTTCTTCAGATAAACTTTCAGTTTTTCCTGGGAAAGCATCCACATATTCCTGGTCCCTGAAATGGTCACCACCGGAGTGTCTTTCAGAATACCTTCTGCATATCCGCTTTTAAGAAATGAAATCACCGGGATGGAAGGGGTAAGGTACCAGACCTGATACCCAAAAAGCACCAGGTCATATTTTTTATTCAGCACTTTTTCCGGCGGGGGAAGGATTTCGCTGGGGATCTGGAGATAAGACTCCGGGAACGTGTTGAAAAATACATCGCTGCTCCACGGAAAAGGGAAGTCCTTCTTCAGTTGTATATTGTAATAGGTTACTTCATATTCTTCGTTTTTATCCTCAAACGGGCGGGCGATATTCTTAACGATATCTTCCAGCTGTCCCGACTGAGTGTAATAAATAACGAGTATATTTTTCTTCATAATTCTATTTTTCAGGTTACAAAAATATGCTTTTCCTGTTTATTATTCGGACCTAAATACCTGTAATGTCTCAGAACCAAACTTTAGGCTATAATTTACAGGAGTAAATGTATCATTTTTTGCATGAATAAAAATCACCGTTTCCGGAAGCTCCGGCAGGGTGCTGAGATCGAAGCTTTCATCGGAAATCAGCAGGACGTCGATTTTTTTATTGATTTCCTCCATGCTTTTCACGTAACGGATCTTTCTTCTTTTTACCAGATAGGTCTGTTCTGCAATTCTCTTTTTTTCTTCATCTTTCATCAGGCTGAAAATTCTCCTTCCGGCCTGTTGCAGGCTCAGCAGGATATCTTTCTGTCCGAAATCATCTGCCAGGTGCAAAATGGCGGCATCTTTCGGAATATGTTTGTTCAGCTCGAAGTAAACGGATCTGTTCCGATTAAAATCTTCCTTTACAGCCTGTACCACTTCGTGGTCTTTATATAAATAAGCTAAAAATAATTTTTTCTTAAAATAGTTTTCATCTTCCAGCTCATTTCTTAACTCAGCAAACCGCTCCCTGAAAAAGGCATTGATCTTCTTCGTTCTTTCGGAGTAGGTTTTCCCGAAGCTTTCATCTTCTTTCCGGATCCGGTCACCCACCTTTACGGTAATGGCTCCGTCGTAGATAATGAAATCCCCCTTCGGCTGCACTTCGGAATTCCCGTGGATATATACCGGGACGATATCCAGCCCGAATTGTTCTGCAATATAAAAGGCGCCCTTATGGAACCTTTTGATATCATTGGTATAAGACCGTTCGGCTTCAGGAAACACGACCAGCGAATAGCCCTGGTCAATTTTTCCCTTCAGCTGCCGCATTCCGTTTTCGATGCCCTGGGAAACCGGATAAAAGCCCAATGCCCGTACGATTTTCCCGAAAACAGGAGAGTTGTAGACCCAGTCGTTCACCAGGAATATCATCTTGTGCGTGGCCATGGCGATGGTCAGCGTATCCAGGAATGACGTGTGATTGGCAATCAGTACCGCCGGCCTGCTGAAATCTTCGTCCGGGTTTTTAATGAACTTCTTCTTTACAAATGGATTCGTAAAAAGGACGGAAGTTAAAAAGCGGGCGATGATTAATTTAATAAAATTTAAAGTCCTGCCTTTGGATTTCTTCACGAAGATGCTTCCGATCAGGGAAAAAAACAGTCCGCCCAGCCCATAATAAATAAATGAGAGAACGGAATTAAGGAACAGCCTGAAGGTAATCGGGGAGCGTCCTTTTTTCGCCCGGTTGGTAATCAGCAGCCGGAACCAGAAAGGGTATAGGGTGGAGGTAATGATGATCACGGAAAACATTCCGATCAGAGCCACCAGGGCCAGCGAATGCAGGGCCGGGTGTTTTGCAAAAACCAGGGAACCGATGGAAAGGATGGTTGTAAAGACGGCCAGGATAATGGAAGTCCTGTAGGTCGGGAGTTCATTTTTTCCGGTCGTATGTTCCTTCTGCATGGCCTGGGTAAGGAAAATACTGAAATCGTCGCCGACTCCAAAAACGAGGGTACAGACCACCGTGCTGAAAATATTTAATTCCAGTCCCAGGAAATAGAGGATGCCGGCGGTTACAACTCCCGTTAAAACGATCGGGAACATGGTAAGTACCGTCAGCTCAAAATTCCTGAAAAAGACAATGATCGTTAAAATGATCGCTAAAAGGGAATAGTTGATCAGGGTATTAAAGTCTCTCTTCAGGAGTCCCAGAAAGTTTTCATTCATCTGCTGCCGGTCGATGGCCAGCGCTTCGTGTTTTTTTTCAACATCCCTGATGAACGCGTCTCTTTTATTTTCATCGACCTTCACCACATTGGAAACGGTATAGAACCCGTTTTCCTGGCTCAGGAATTCCGGAATCTGCAAAGCTTTTACCTTTTCGTAATCCTTCAGGTCCAGCGTCGTGTAGCTTTTATTTAAATTATCATTAAACTGGTCAAATGCCGAACTGTTGAATCCGAATTTATTGCCATTTTTAACCAGTTCCGAAACCGTCCGGTCTTTCTTATCCGGGCTCCAGAATTTTTTCCACGCCTCGATCCTTCTCTGCTGATCCTTCTCAGACAGGACCACATTTCCGATGGAATTGTAGCTGAGGATTTTACCTTCTTCTTTTTCTTTTTCCAAAAACCGGCTCAGCCCGGAGTTTCTGGTCAGGGCTTCATTGCCGGAATTGCCGTAAGAAATGGTGTAAATGGATTTGGACGTGATGTCCGACAGCTTCTGAAGCTTTGCTTCGCTGATCTTCAGGTCTTTCGGGATGTAGTTAAGATCGCCGATGTCTTCATTGAAACCCACTTTCCTGAAACCGAACAGGCAGGCAATGATGATAACGGAACAGATAATGATCAAAGGTTTGTTTTTCTCGTAGGGATATGATCCGATCTTATCGATAAAATTGGTATGGACGTGTTCTCCTTTTACTTTCGGCTTATAAAGCTGGGGAACGATAATCAGGGCGGTAACCGAAGATAGAATAACGGTAATCGCTGCAAAGAGGCCGAGATCCTTCAGGGCTTCCGAACGTACAAAGATCAGGCAGAGAAAGGAAACGGCCGTTGTGGCGCTGCTTAAAATGATAGGCTGCGTAATTTCCTTATAGAGCTCGTCAATATTGTTGTTGTGCTTATAGTGGGTAAGAATATGCAGGGCGTAATCAATAGTAATCCCGATCAGGATCGCTCCTACACTTAATGAAATGGCTGAAATTTTATCTTTGATGAAATAGAGAATCAGTAGGGCAAGGAGTACCGAAAAAACAGTCGGCAGAAATACGATAATCGGCGTGAAGAAATTTCTGAAGTAATACATGAGCAGGACCAGCAGTACCGTCATGGAAATAATCACAGTATTTTGGATGTCTTTTTTGATCTGCTGGGCATTGGCCACGGCAATCACCGGTGAGCCGAAATAGCTGATTTCCGTTTTTCCCTGAAACCGGGTGTTGAGGTTATCTTTTATTCCATTAAGCCGATTGATGAAAGTTTCATTGTTTTTAGTATCATTGCTTTTGTTCCTGGGATCGATAAACAGAAGCAGGTTTTTGCCGTCTTTGGTAACGATGTAGTTGTCTTCCAGCCTGAAATCTTTGCTGATGTTTAAGGCGTTCAGCTTTTTAATTCCTAAAAAAGTAATGCCGAGCGGATCTTTTTTAATGAATTCTTTCGTCACCAGGCTGGTAGGGGAGACCAGGGAGACATAATTGTTTTCCACCTGCCGGGCAATGCTGTCTTTCTTAAGCTTTCTTTCGATTTCGCGGTAATCGCTTTCATTTAAAAATAAAGGGAGATTCCGGTTAACGAAATCAAAAGTTTCAGAAATTTCACTGTCATTTACTTTTCCCTGGACGGAACCAATATATTTTTGTAAGGGTTCGAGATCTTTCAGAAAAGAGTCTGCCGTTTCAGAAAGCTGGAAATTCTCTTCTCCGGATTTGTTTTCGATGATGACGATGATCTTGTCTGAAAAGTTAAGCTGCTTCAGGACTTTTGCCGTGAGGTCCGACTTTTCACTTTTGGGAATAATCTGGTTGATGTCTTCTTCAAAATTAATTTTTGAAGCGAAAAATCCGCATACAACGGCCATTCCGATGGCAATAAGCACGGATAAAAGCCTGTTTCTGGAGATCAGATAATATAAAAAGATAAAAAACCGATGCATGGCATTGTAAAAATCAAGTTTGCAAATTTAAATTTTTCACGATTAGTTCAAAATGTTTTAACAATAAGTTTTACTTGAAAATCAATAAAATATTCAGCCGAAATGAAAAAAAAATCTACTTTTGCAAAAGTTCCCGACTGATGAAATACATTTTAAGACAAAATAGCTAAGTAATAAGCTTAGATTTAATATGTTTAAAACATTTGATGAAAAAATAAGCGGTTTTTTATTTACGACCGTTTTTCCTTTCCTGCTGTTCTTCATATCCTATTACGGATTTGAGACGTCTTATGTGGTAGGCATCAAATCCTGGGAACAAGTACCTGATTTCATGTTTTCATCGGTGTACGCCTACCGGGTTATCCCGAATTACCTGAGTATGCATGTCACGGAGGCGCTGGCCTATATCGTAAACAATGATCTTTCTTTTGCAAAAGCCTTTATCCTTAAACAGGGATCCTTTTTTTACCACAGTACTTTCCTGATCAACGTTTTCTTTTTCCTGCTTACCTCTTCGGTGTTGCACAAAATTTTACGGATGCGGCCTGCCGGGCTTCTTTTACATGAGAAGGTAAGACGTATGGTGCATCTGATCGCCGTCTTTTTCATTGTGATTATGCAGTATGTACCCACCAACTGCGATTGTATGGCCCTGTTTTTTTATGTCCTTGGATTATTTTTTACCCTGAAATATTCCGAAAGCAGAAAACCGGCTCATCTCGTTTTACTGAGCAGCATTGTTTTTGTTTCCACTTTCGTCCGGGAGACGGCCTGCCTGAATATTGCGTTTTTTGCAGCTGTTTTTATCCGGCCGGAGGCTTTGCGGAAGGGAAATTTCGCTTTCGCTAAAGAGTGCCTGTTCCTGGTGGTTGCTTTTGTCCTGCCTTATATAGGATTAAGAATGCTTATCCGGCAGCATGCTTCTTTTGTTGAAGGAATATATCTGGTTAAAAATTTTACGAGTCCCTATAATCTGGCCGGGCTCCTGTTTGGAATATTGGGCCTGTATTTCGCCTACGGCTTCTCTGAGGAGACCGGAAAAACGGCCCTCAGGAAATACCTGTTCTTTTCCTCACCCTATCTTATTATGATTACTTTAGTAGGGCTTTTCTGGGAAACCAGGTTGTTTATGCCACTGATCGTTACGGGATTTGTGGCCGCATCTTATCAGTTTAAAAAATATTATATCTAGGAATGCATTTATTACATCCATACTACATCATTGCCCTTGTCATCATGCTGGTTTTCAGTTATCAGGAAGTGTTCCGTGGCAAGGTCGATAAAAGAATGCTTGGGTTTCTTGGCGTATACCTGGTTGTCATTGCAGGGCTCCGTGATAATGTGGGCCCCGACTACGGAAGTTACAAGGGAATCTATATTTATTCAGATACCAAAGATTACATCACCTTTGTCTTTACGGCGCTTCATCTGGACCCTCCCCAGCCGATGGAGGTCGAGTGGTTGTTTGTGCTCATTAATAAAATCCTGCTTAATATTTTCGACGCCCCGTTCTATATGCTGACGCTTGTGGTCGCTGCGATTGCTGTTTTTTTTAAAATAAAATACATCGATGATAATTCATTTTATCCTTTTACCGTTATGGCTATGCTTTTCATCCCGGGATTCTTTATCGGGGAAAGCGGGCAGATCCGGCAGAACCTGGGGTCTTTCATCGTATATTTTGCCATCCGGTATATAAAAGAAAGGAAATTGTGGGCTTACCTGCTGTGCATTTACCTGGCCGGAGGTATCCACACGGTGTGTTACCTGTTTTTACCCATGTATTGGCTGGTACGCTTCCCGATGAACAAAGCACTAATGCTGATCCTGATCATCACTTCGGTATTTTTATCACCTTTTGAGGTTTACCGGGCTTTCGGAGGATTTCTGAGCAGTATATCGGCAGATAATGCGATATCCGTAGGTTTCAACGGTTATGTGGACGAAAGTGTGGAAAGGCTGAACGGAGGATTCGGTATCCCCGAAGCACTGATGGCGATCCTTACTTTTTTCCTGTTTGCCTTCGATACCAAGATGGTAGAAAAGTATCCTTATTACGAGTATCACAGGATGTACGCCGTTATCGGGATATGCCTGTTTTTTATTTTCAGGAATAACCCGATTTTCGCCTCCCGTCTTGCAGGGACCTTCGTAGGGTTCGGTTACATCATTATTCCGAATACCATGTACGTGGTTTCCGAAAATACCCGGCGGGTGATTTATCTTTTTATCTTTTCATTCGTGATATTCAATTTCATCGTTTTTTCAAGTTTCAGGAATATTACGTCAGGAAGATTTACTGCTGAACAGTATAAAAATCATTTACTGCCCTAACGATTGCCCTATGAGTACACCGAAGAAAGAGCGAATCCTGGTATTGGACGGCCTGAGAGGGCTGGCTATCCTTCTGGTCCTGCTTTTTCACGGCTATTATATCTGGTCCGATTATTATCCTTACAAAAAGCTCTACGGTGATAATATCCTGTTTAAATACGGCAGTCTGGGGGTTCAGCTGTTCTTTTTGATCTCGGGTTTTGTAATCCTGATGTCGGTGGAAAGGACAGACCGGTACCTGAAGTTCCTTAAAAACAGATGGATCCGGCTTTTTCCGAGTATGCTGATCTGCAGCCTGATCATCTATGCAACGGCACATTTTTTCTATGAAAGGCCGTTTGGAATACCTCCGCTGAAATCGATTCTTCCGGGTATTACCTTTATCAACAACAGTATTCTGGAAAAGATTTTCGGTACCGGTTTTCCGGTGCTGGAACTGTCTTTCTGGTCATTGTTTGTAGAGGTGAAATTTTATATCATTTTCGGGGCCTTTTATTTTTTATTCAACAGGAATATTGCCCTGGGGGGGATTTTTTTAATTTATCTTTCGGCACTTCTCCTGCAGCTGCTTTGTCTGGGAGGCATCCTGCATGAAACTTCATGGATGAAAATTTACATGGGTTCTTTTATACATTTCGGATGGTTTGTAGCGGGTGCGGTTGCTTATATTTATTTTTACAACCGGGAAAAGAAGTATTTAGGGCTGCTTGTTTTTACCACGCTTTGCGCTCTGCTGTATGTTCTTAAATTTCAGGATCCGGTCATGCTGGTGTATCTGGTGGTGCTCTGCCTTATTTTTTATGCGGCGCTTTTTCTGAAAAATTTCGGAGCTGTTTTTTCAACCCGGTTTTTTAAATGGGTCGGTTTTATCAGTTATCCGCTGTATTTACTTCATGAAAATATGCTGATCGCCCTAATTGTCAAGCTTCACCATCATTTCTCCCAGATTCCTTATTTGTTGCTGCCTGTTATTTCCTTTGTCTTTATCGGTGCGCTGGCCAGTGTGGTGGCCTATATTCTGGAACCTGCTTTCCAGAAAGTACTGAAAAAGGTCATTTAATCTGATCATTCAGCTCTTCAATAAACTGCAGCGCTTTTTCCGGAATCTTTCATAGAAAAAACAATGCATCGGCTGATGTGGAATTCCTTATTTCTATTCAACAACCACAGGTACTGTCTTTTAGCGGCAACACCGGCTGTACCGGCTTTGTCACATAAAATGCCGATCCTTTCTTTTACTATTAATATTTAGTAAAATATTTTCCTTACCTGGTCATCGTATTGAAAAATAATGTATTTTCGTAATACTTGAGTTGAAAAAGTAATTTCTTCATTAATAATTGAATACTGTTAATGCGCCTAATGTTCTAATTGCTTTATGTATTAATTATTTATAAAATAAATTGATTTTTTTTAACAAGGGTTTAAATGTTGTACTCATAAACAGACACACACAAAGTTTAAAGAAATGGAAAAATCAATTAAAAGTGCGGTAGCAATCTTATGCTGCCTGGCCACGCATGGTATCTACGCAAAGGGAGGCGTAGGAGAAAAACAATCCGGCTATTTCGAAACGTCGAGAAGCCTGTATTTCAAAACATCGGATTCATTAGTTAAACCTTTAATTACAGACAAAAAACAAATTGGTGCTGAAAAAAAATCTACTGTTTCTAATGAATCAAAATTTACTGCTGATGCCGCAAAAGCCGTTGTAGACTGGACCAAAGCGCCCAACAGCTATATTTTTGACCCTACCCAGGACGTTGACGGCCTTTATATTCCCGTAAGAAAGGCTTATGCCATGTGGGAGCAGGATAAACTAATCGGCGGGTCGGCAATTCCCAACGGGAAACTTACTGCTGATGTTTTATGGGAAGATGTTCATGGATTGATACGGTCCGGTGCGGGATATACACTGGAAGTAGCGGACACCGGCCAGAATGCTAAAATTAAAATTCCAATTAATAAAGCTAAAAAAGGAAATGCCGTGGTCGTATTCCGCGTAGACGGCCAGGTTTACTGGTCGTGGCATATCTGGGTAACGGAAGATCCTTCCAACGGATCCACCTACAAAAGCTATCCGAACGTAAAACGGCAGCGGGCCGACGGAACCCTGGAAACCATTCCGGATTCAGAATGGGGATGGATGGACCGTAATCTCGGTGCCGTAAGTGCCTCCATTACTGCTGACGACTGGAACCGAAACGGAGGTTTGCTGTACCAGTGGGGAAGAAAAGACCCCATTCCGCCACTCGTATACCGGGGTAATGATTTTTATGAGGTTTCCGGTTCCGTCGGGCGGGTACGTCATCGCGGGGCCAAGAATTTTACCGGGGCCACCAGTTTCGATAATCTCCGAAGATTCGTACTGCTTTCCGGTGCTACGATTGCCAACAACATCCAGCTTTCCGTAAGAAATCCGTTGAGCCTGATCTACGTAAATAAAGATGACAATTCCGGACCGGCCTATTACAATAATAATACAAACCTGATGGTCAACTGGTTTGGAAAAATGCCGGGACTGAGTGACAGTAAATTATCTGAACTTAACCTGTGGTCCGACAATGCCCAGGGGAAAATAGGGGCGAATTATAATAACGATGCAGCAGCGGCCCCTTACCGAAATAAATCCGCTTATGATCCGTGTCCGAACGGATGGAGGATTCCTTCGGTTCTGGTAGCCAATCTGGCTTCCGGAGGTTATGTGGACGATATCCGGGTTGATTATTCACCGTTCGGCGTACGTACGAATACCCCTAAGAATGTTTTTGAATCCAATACCTATCATATCATCAAGCCTACGGATGCAGGGGTGCCGTCTTTTATGACGAATTTTAAATTGTATCCGAATTTCGGCTTCGACCTTTCCAACGCGGGAGGGCAAAATATGGGAATGTTTCCGGGAACGGGAGGGATATCCCTGCTGGCACATCAGGGTCAGTACAGCGATCAGCATCAGGTGGCCCTGTGGACAGCTACGATGCCGAGATTTTTCGATGCTACCCCTGCCATAAGCGCCAGGGCTCTTTTCATGATTCCGGACCGGCAGCAAAATGATGTTCCCGATCCGAACCAGCCCAACGTAAAAGGAAGGTATTGGTATTTTCCTCTGGCTACGGCAAATACTTCCAATGTCAATGCGTGCCGGTGCATCAAAGACCCGCTGTATGTGGTAAACAACTACGATTTTCCAACAGAATATATGGTTTCCGAAACCAACTATACCGAAGGACTTGATAATCCCAATACTTACCAGGCTGTAAAAAATACGGCTGCATTTACGGTAGAAATACCCGTGAGCAAGGCATTCTCAGTACAAAGCCAGCTTTTGAACAACAAAGATATCCTGAACGCCGCCAGCTTTAATGATCTTAAGGCCAATGTCCTTTGGACCACCAATGCAAATCTGGTGAATACGGTGACGGTCGTAAATCCTTCCCCGGGTTCGCTGGATGCCCTGGCATCATCAAAGATCTCCGTAACCGTGAACCCTAACCAAAGCGGGAACGCCGTGGTTACCCTTCATAACGGAAGCATTTCAAATCCGGTTTACTGGTCATGGCATCTCTGGATAACGGATACTGCCGTAGGCTCTTATAATTATACCACAGAACTGCCGGTATCTTCTGTAACGAATTACGTTAATTATATTCCGAAAGGAGATAATATCTTCCAAACGGAATTTATGGACCGTAACCTGGGGGCTACTGATGCCTTTCCCGTGGTTGCCGATCCATTGACGCCTACTGCTGCGGAACTAGCGAAAATAAGAGCTTCTACGGGGCTTCATTACCAGTGGGGCCGGAAAGATCCGCTTCCGGTTTTCCAATACGCCGACGACCGTACCGCGTATTCCGTGTATTTGGGAATGGCTACGGCAGCCGGAACATTAAATTATACCACCCTTACCAATGCGGATTATAATAATCTGTCCGGAAGTTACATTGTACCTTACAATACCTACAGCAATGCTGCAAATGCCAATGTCTCATCCGCGGATAAAATTTCGGATAAGGTAGCGAAAGTGTTGTCGTATGCTGTAAAAAATCCTTTGGTGTACATGGTGCCGAGTACCTTTGCCCCTTATAACAGTACGACTCCCGTTTATACCAACGGAACCGACTGGCTGGCCAACGAGCCTAACCTGGCACCCGACCGTTGGGGAAGAGGCGGTAAAAAGTCGCCTTTTGATCCTTGTCCTGAAGGCTGGAGAATTCCTGATCTTACGGGGGTTGCTCCTGGCGGACAGGACTTCGGATTTACGCCATGGTATAAAAAAGACAAGGTCGTAACCACGGCATACAGCGTGATCAATGATTATTCAGGCGTAAGAGTAAGAAAAAGCTCTTCTGCAAGCTATACCATCGGATATACCTTCAATAATTCTTCATACCCCATCGGAAATTATCCGAATTCGGGATCGCGGGGATCAAGAAGTGTAACGACCAATCAGGCGGCAGCGGGAACGTACAACCTCATCAACTACCAGTATCCGGCAATCTGGACGGCTGCGCTTAATTCAAATTACATCGGAAGGCCGATCAATGTTTTATTTGATGCCGCGGCTTCAGCCAACCGGATGATTGCATTCCACGATAACAATGATCCGTATTTCGGAATGAACTGCCGCTGTGTGAAAATTAAGTATGACGGCAACGGCAATGAGGAAGGGGTAATCCCGAAACTTCAGATTACCGCATTGCCGGCGACTGCACCGGTAGCCCGTTTAAAGCCGGAAGATATTCAGGTTATTAAAAAGGATAAGATCTCCTTTTTCCCGAATCCGGTAAAGAATGAGCTGCATATTCAGACGCCGGATAATCGCGAAGGGTATTACTACCAGGTTTACAATATGTCCGGACAGCTTGTGAAATCAGGAAAATTTGAAAATCAGAAAACAGACCTTTCCACTTTAACGACCGGAGCCTATCTTTTAAGAATTAATGAGTCAAAGGAAATTGTAAAGATTATCAAAGAATAGATAAAAATCTATACATCTCTGAAGAGAAATAAAACAGCATTAAGTTAAAATTCATTATTTTTGAATCCTGAAAATGATGAAAAACAAAAAGCTGTTTTGTTTCTCTTTTTTTTGTTCCAACTTTTCAAAACACACTATGAGGCCAAATAACGTTCTGCAGTATTTTAACATTAAAATTCTTATTTATCTTTTAACTGCAGTAACGGCTGTTTATACGCTTGCCTTCACTTATTATTACAACTTTAAAGATGACGGTTATATCCTTGCCGATTGGCTCATCAATTACCAGGACGGCGGATTCAAGAGAAGGGGACTGGCCGGAAGCTTTTTCTTCCTGATGCAGGATCTTACCGGGCTCCGGCTGAATGTTCTGGTGTATATAGTCCAGTTTGCAGTTATTGCCGGCTTTTTCTGGCTTTATACCCGGCTGATCCGGTATAAAGTAACCGATCTTCTTTACCTGTCGCTTCTCTTATCGGCCGTCGGTTTTGTCGGATTGCTTAATACGGTAACGTATGTGGGTAAAAAAGAGTTCATCGTCTTTCTTCTTTTTACCGGATTCGTCTATCTTTTGGATCAGAACAAGCTTTCCCGGAAAAAAGAATATCTATTTTGTCTGGCCCTTTTCATTACCGCTTTTCTTCACGAAATCGTCTTGTTTTATGTCCCTTATTTCGCTATTGCCCTGTATCTTAAAACCGGAACGCTGGAATACAAAAGGTACATTAAATATTTTCTGGCAGTGGGTATCCCAACGGCTTTGATTCTGCTGTTCGGAAAAAATGTGAATGAAGGAATGTCGCTGCAGATTCTGGCAGAAAGAGGCGTGCATCCGGTTTACGGGATCTTCTACTGGAATATCAATGAACGAGATTATATCAGGCAACACAGCAATGAGTATGTTCTGTATTTTATCAGTCTGGCGCTGAGTATTGTGCATATCGCATATTATTTAAAATTTCTAAATAGCCGAAAGGTTTTATCTATATTGTTGGCCGGGGCATTTTTATTTTCGCTTCCGCTGTTTTATCTGGCTATCGACTGGGGACGCTGGATGTACATTCATATGATGCTGATGATCGTACTCTTTGCCCTGCCCCTGAGGAACGGGCAGTCGGTTCTTGCATTTGAAAAAATCAGAATCAACCGGAAATTCAGGATTACTTTGCTGATCATCATTTTCTCGTTATTGTACAGGGTAGAAATGTCCGGAAAGGGCTTTACTTTCGAGGGAATTCTCTACAGGATCTTTGTTGCTCCGGTAGAATTGCTAAATAAAATGTGATTCGAAAAAGCTATCTGGTAAAAAAACTTTACTTTTGCAAAAATTTCAGAATGTCGAAAAATTTAGTAATCGTTGAGTCACCGGCAAAAGCAAAAACTATTCAGAAGTATTTAGGAAAGGATTTCGAAGTGAAATCCAGCTTCGGTCATATCCGGGATCTGCCTAAAAAAGGAATGGGGATTGATCTGTCGAACTTTAATCCGGATTACGAGGTTTCCGCCGACAAAAAGAAGCTGGTCACGGAGCTGAAAGCTGCTGTGAAAAAGGCCGATATGGTATGGCTGGCTTCCGATGAAGACCGCGAAGGAGAAGCCATTGCCTGGCATCTTGCGGAGGAACTGAAGCTGAAGCCGGAAAACAGAAAGAGAATCGTATTCCACGAGATTACCAAAAATGCCATTCTAAAATCAATAGAAAATCCAAGGGATATTGATCAGAACCTGGTGAATGCCCAGCAGGCCCGAAGGGTGCTGGACCGGATCGTAGGTTTCGAAATGTCGCCGGTGCTCTGGAAAAAAGTAAAACCCGGCTTATCTGCGGGAAGGGTACAGTCGGTAGCCGTACGGTTAATTGTGGAAAGAGAAAAGGAAATCCGGGAATTTGTCCCGAAAGCCAGCTTTAAACTGGATGGTATTTTCCTGAATAAGGCCGGGCAGGAAATTTCTGCAAAACTGAAGAAAGATTTCAGCAAAGAGGAAGAGGCTGAAAAATTCCTGGAACAGGCGAGAACTGCGGAATTTAAAGTTTTAAATGTTGATACCAGACCGGGAACCCGTTCGGCATCTGCCCCATTCACCACTTCCACCTTACAGCAGGAAGCTTCTTCCAGGCTGGGCTATAATGTAACCAATACCATGCGTCTTGCCCAAAGGCTGTACGAGGAAGGATACATTACCTACATGAGGACCGACTCGGTAAACCTTTCCCAGGAAGCGATCGAAGGAGCCAAAAAACAGATTGTTTCAGAATACGGGGCAGATTATTCTTCCCCCAGAAATTATACAACGAAATCCGCATCTGCCCAGGAAGCTCACGAAGCCATCCGTCCGACGGATTTTGCCGTGAAGAGTATTGGCGATGCTCAGCTGAACAGGTTGTATCAGTTAATTTACAGGAGAACATTAGCCTCTCAGATGGCCAATGCCAAAATTGAAAAAACCGTTATTGAAATCGGAAATCCAAAGCTTGTCCAGCATTTTGAAGCACAGGGAGAAGTTATTATTTTCGATGGTTTCCTGAAAGCGTACGGTATTGTAAAGACCGAGGATGAAGATGACGAAAACAACGAAAAACTGCTTCCGAAAGTAAAAGTAGGAGAAGTCCTGGATTATAAAAAAATCACGGCCACTGAAAAATTCACCAGGCCAAGTGCGAGATACACGGAAGCCGGACTGGTAAAAAAGCTGGAAGAACTGGGAATCGGACGCCCTTCCACATATGCGCCGACTATTCAGACGATTCAGAACCGGGAATATGTAGATAAAAGGGAGATAGAACCTCAGACGAGAGAAGTGGTAAAAATTTCCCTGGCCAAAGACACCATTAAAAAAGAAATCCTTGAAGAGAAATTCGGAGGGGATAAAAATAAATTTGTTCCTACGGACACCGGAGAGGTGGTAAGTGATTTCCTGACCGATAATTTCAAGGAAATCCTGGATTACGGTTTTACGGCAAGAGTGGAAGAAAGTTTTGACGAAATTGCAAACGGCGACCAGAAATGGAAACAGATGATGACGGATTTCTACTCCAAATTCCATCCGAGGATTGAAGATGTGGAAGAAAATGCAGACCGCGCTACCGGAGACCGTCTGTTGGGAGTTGATCCTAAAACCGGAAAAAATGTGCACGCCAGAATCGGAAGGTTCGGAGCCATGATCCAGATCGGGGAGACGGAAGATGAAGAAAAGCCGATTTTTGCCTCTCTGATGACAGGACAGAATATTGCCACCATTACCTTTGAAGAAGCCCTGGAACTGTTCAGGCTTCCTTTTGATCTGAAAGAAGTGGAAGGCCAGCCGGTAGCTGTAGGGGTTGGAAGATTCGGTCCTTATGTAAAATGGGGAGAGACGTTCATCAGTATTCCGAAAGGGGAAGACCCGCTTTCTGTAGACCAGAAACGTGCGGAAGAGATCATCAATGAAAAGAAAATCGCCGATGCGCCGATTGCCACTTATAAAGGAGAACCTGTAACGAAGGGAAGCGGAAGATTCGGACCCTTCATCAAATACAAAGATATTTTCATCAACGTGCCGAAGCGGTACGATTTTGAAAACCTTTCCCAAAGCGATATCAACGAACTGATCGATGCCAAGCTGGAAAAAGAAGCCAACCGGTATATCCAGCAATGGGAAAAGGAAAAAATTTCCATTGAAAACGGAAGATGGGGTCCGTTTGTAAAATTCGGAAAAGCCATGTTTAAAATTCCTAGAAAGTCGGATGAAGCCAAGTATGAAGCCGATGAACTGAAAGAGGTTTCCCTGGATGAGGTGAAAAAATGGATCACCGACCAGGATCCGAAAGCCTTTGCCGAAAAGAAAAAGCCGGCCACCAAGAAAGCCGCTGCTCCGAAAAAAGCCGCTGCTGTAAAAAAAACGGCAACTACTAAAAAAGCTGCTGCAACGAAAAAGAAATAAGATTTATAACGCAAAATAAAAGCACAGACCGGCCGTCTGTGCTTTTATTTTATTCCTAAGGTAAAGGTGTCCAAAAAACTTTGTCAAAGTTTCAAACTTTGACAAAGTTATTAAGCCGTCAACTTTTTGTAAGTTTGCGGAAATAACGCGAAGCATACATGAATTTCGAAGATTTTATCATACCCCCAAGAAAATTCAGGACGGAAAGCTGGCAGATTGGTGCCGGGATCACGAAAGAAATTAAGGAAGGCAGCATCGTCCTTCTTTTCGTTTCGGATTACAGGGGAGCAAACGGTGATGCGGAAGTCCAGGATTTTACGGGCATCAGGAATGAATTTTATAAATTGTCGCAGCTGGATTTTGAAATTCCCATTGTGGATCTTGGCGACCTGGTGTCAGGAAAGTCGGTCCAGGATTCCTATTATGTCCTTCAGGAAGTCTTATCGGCCTGTCATCACAAAGGAGCCATTCCTGTAATTGCAGGCGGGTCCAATGATTTTTCCTTTTCGCTTTTTTCAGCATTGAATTTATTTACGAAAAGCATCAATTATACCCAGATCAGCAATATTATTTCATTAAAACAAGGGGAGGCCATTAATGAATTTACGTTTTTAAGTAAAATTTTCGGAGCGAAGGATTTTTCCATTAAAAATTATCATCATTTAGGGTACCAGAAGCATCTGAATGAGGCAGATTCGGTAAGGCTGATCAGGGAAGTGGAGTTTGATATCATCCGCCTGGCCGAGATGATGAATTCTACGGAAAAGACGGAGCCTTTTTTCCGGAAAGCCGATCTGGTAACGGTAAACTGTGATGCCATTGAAAGCTTTGGCGAGCCGTTCTCCATCAATTCGCAGGTCAACGGCCTGAACAGGCGGGAAATCTGTGCTTACATGAAAGAAATCGGGTTGAGTGAAAACCTGAAATCCGTCGGTATTTTCAATTATAATATTTATTCTGAAAATCAGCTGAACCATCAGCTGCTTGCCCAGATGATCTGGTATCTTATTGAAGGGATCAATATTCAACGGTCCCATCCCAGAGAAAGGCAGTATGAAGTGTTTTATGTGCTGGTAGACGACCGGGAATATGCTTTCAAACGGGATACTTTCAGCAATCTCTGGTATTTCGGGGACGATGAAAATATCGAGAACTGCATTCCGTGTTCCAGAAGAGATTTTGATGAAGCTAAAAAAGGCTGGCTGAATGCCCGGCTGACGAAAATATAAGATATGCCAGACATCCTCCCGAAAGTTTCCGTAATTGTCCCCGTATATAATGTTGAAAAGTATCTTGCCAAATGTCTCGATTCGTTAATTAACCAAACGCATCAGGAGATTGAGATCCTGGTTGTAAATGATGGGAGTACTGATGGTTCGGAACAGGTTATCCGCAACTATGCGCGGAACTATCCGGACAAGATCAAACCTTTTATTAAAAGAAACGGCGGGTTGAGTGATGCCCGTAATTTTGGAATCGACAGGGCTGCCGGGGATTATATAGGCTTTGTAGACAGTGACGATTATGTAAAGCCGTCTATGTTCGGGGAAATGGCGGGCCTGGCGGAAAAGCACCAAGTAAAAATGGTGATCTGCAACATTCAGAAAGTTGATCAGCAGGGCAGGATTATCCAAAAACTGACGCAGATTCCCAATATGCCGGAGAAAATCGATCTTGAGAAAAATTTCTCTGTCTTTTCTGATCTCAGTTATTTTGCCTGTAATAAATTGTTTAAAAAAGACCTGTTCCGGGAAAAACGCTTTAAAAAGGAAGCCCATTTTGAAGATATCCAGCTGATTCCGCAGCTTCTACTGGAATGTGAATCTATTGCCCAGACCCAGAATTTCCATTACCAGTATCTCGAACGTACTGATTCCATTACAAAAACCCATACGGAAAGGGGGCTTGATATTCTGAAAGCAGTGGAAGATGTAGAGGCGGTTTTTAAAGAATCAGGGTATGCGGACCGACGGGAAGAACTGAAAAACTTTCAAATCTTCGAAGGAGTGTATTCGTATCTTGCCTATCTGGCTTTTGTGAAAAATGAGGAAACTTTTACAGTGATGTCTCAGCAGCTGGAGCATTTTATGAATAATCGCGAAATAAAATTAAAAGATATCTTGAGGTATTGTCGTTTTGATAAGAATTATCTGTTATCTTTGCCCCTGAAAAAAAAGATATTTTATCTGTTGTTTTTTGCAGGTCAGAAAAAGCTGATAAGAAAATTAATTTAACACAAATGTAAGTGCTTGGTGTTTCGGTAAAAATCTGGTTAATAGTTTTTAAAGTCGTTGAACTTTTATTTTTTACTGAAAAATATCAAGTGCCAGATCAGGAAAAAAATGGAGAATTTTGAATTGTTCTTATCTCAGTCCGGTGTTCCTATTTTCTATATAAAGATAGGACTGGGTTTTTTGTTCTCGTTTCTTATTACGTATTACTCTGTGCCCACCATCATAAAAATTTCAAGAAGAAAAAACCTGATGGATGAACCGGGAGTGCGAAGTTCCCATCTCAGGAGAATCCCCAACCTCGGAGGCATTGCCATTTTCTATTCCATAGGAATCTGCACATCCATTTTTGCCTATGAACTTTTCGATCTTTACAAATTTCTTTTTGCATCGCTTATCATTCTCCTTTATGTAGGGGTGATGGATGATATCGTAGTGATGAGGGCCTACAAAAAACTGGTCGCTCAGATTATGGTATCCGGATTAATCGTGATAGGATCAGACATCCGGATCCGGAGCCTTTTCGGGATTTTCGGAATTTATGAAATGAGTTATTTTATCAGTGTGATTTTTAGTGTCCTTACTTTTATCATTCTTATCAATGCTTTCAACCTGATCGACGGGATTGACGGCCTTGCCGGAGGATATTCCGTGATCTGCAGTGCACTTTTCGGAGTGAGTTATTACAGATTAGGGGAATATAATTATCCGCTGGTAGTCCTTTCAGTTATTATTATCGGTGCCGTCCTGGCATTTCTGTATTATAATTTGTCCAACTACAGAACCAATAAGATTTTTATGGGAGATACCGGTTCCATGCTTCTGGGATTTCTGCTCGCCTTCACATCCATCTGCTTTATTGATATTTTTATTGATCGTGAAATCGTAGGGGTTCCGCGGTATCACTTACAGTCTGCACCTGTGGTAGCCGTTGCCATCCTCATCCTTCCGATTGTCGATACGCTGAATGTGATCATCATCAGGGTCATCAATAAGAAATCACCTTTCGATGCTGATAAAAACCATATCCATCACAAACTGTTGAAACTCAACCTTACACATAGGAGATCCAGTTTTTATATTATCGTCTACTATCTTTTTATCGTTTCAACAGCCTATTATTACAGGCATATCGATATTAACCTTTTACTCCTTATTATACTTTTACTGGGCTTTTTAGGGGCTTACTTACCGGATATTATTTATCTTTTAAAGAATAATAAGAAGACTATCAATTAAATCTTTACTTTTGCAAACAATTGAAAAATATGATGAAGAATTGTAACTATATATTACTTTTAACATTATCGCTTTTGATAATGACATCTTGCATCACAACGAAAGATGTACAGTATATGCAGCCCAGCGAAAGCCTTGTCATTAATGAAGAAGGTCTTGTTCCTTACAATGTTCCCGTATACAGAATTACGAAGAATGATATTTTAACACTGAATATTGTGACGACTCCAAAGGGTGATGCTGCTCAGTTTTACTCTGCACTCAACACTTCCGGCGGATCCGGCGGAGGCAATATATCAAATATGGCGACCGCTGGTTTAGGATCCGGATCAACTATCGGAGGAGGAAATGCTAATTTTTACTTTAATGGATTAAAAGTTGATGCCAACGGGGATATTAATGTTTTCGGTATCGGATTTATCAAAGTTGAAGGACGGACTATCGACGAAGTGAGTAAAGAAATCCAGGATAAAGTGAACGAAAATTTCCAGGAAGGAAAATCAGAAGTGCGCCTGAATACCAATGGAATAACCTTTTATATCTTAGGAGATATCGAAACAATAGGGGTTACCGGCGAAAAGGTAGTCCATAAAAATACACTGACGATTACCGAAGCTCTGGCGATGAGCGGCGGCCTGAACAGGACCGTTGACCGGAAAAATATTATGATCCACCGAAAGCTGCCTGAGGGAATCAAGATGGCCCGGATCGACCTTACCCGGGAAGATGTAATGAATTCTCCCTATTATTATGTGCAGAACGGCGATGAAATTTATTTAAATACAAGATCGAAAAGCCTGAATGGTCTTGGAAAGGACCCGATTCAGACTTTAACGACGGGAGTATCAGTAATTACGACGGCTTTATCCATATATCTACTTCTAAAAAACCTTTAATATCATGATTCCAGGAAAAGACAATACGATAGAGAAGGTGGATGCCCAGAAGGAAAAACATGGCTCCTTTGCCCTGTTCGACATCGAACATTTTTTAAGAAGAGTACTGAAAAACTGGTACTGGTTCGTTTTAATGCTGCTCATAGGATATGGCATCGCATGGGTATACAGCAAATATTATGCACAGAATATTTATGCTTCTAATTTATCATTGAGTGTTTCAAATAATACGTCCAGCTATTTTACGCCTAACCAGTCCATCAATTTCATCTGGGGACAGGGAGGGAATCAGGATGGGGTATATCTGAAGAAAATGCTCTTATCCAGGACCCACAATGAGTTTTTGGTCAAGGAGCTGGATCTTTTCATCAATTATTCTACAAAGGGACTCATCAAATCCACGTATCTGGATAAAGATGACTGCCCGGTGATTTTTCAGGTGGATAAAAAACACCTGCAACAGATGAGCTATCCGGTGACACTGGTGCCGAAAGGAGCAAATACTTATGAAGTGGTGCTGCCTGAAGAGGGCCAGTCTACAAGTCTGTACAGCTATGAGTCAGAAAGTTATTCTTCCGTCAATCCTTATGAGAGGCCGGCCAATAAAATTATAAAAATAGGTGAATGGTACACCTCGCCGAATTTAAGGTTCAGATTGATCCGTAATTCTGTAGTTCCTAAGATAAAACTGGAAAAGATCATTGTTGATCTGAGTACCGTAAATCAATCGGTAAATGGTATTGTTTCCACCATCGGAATCGAATTCGATAAGGAAATCAACACCATTATGATTATTTCCAAGACAGGATATAATCTGAACAGTACCGTCAGCTTTCTTAATATGTCGGTAAACCAGCTGCAGAAGAAAAGACTGGCTGATAAAATGACGGTTGATAAAAATACCGATGTTTATCTGCAGGAAAATCTTAATAATATCAGGAAAAAGCTGGACTCAAGTGCCAATGTCCTGAATTACATGAAAACCACAGAAAAACTTTATGATATTAAAGACAGGGATGAAAAATCGCTGGGTACAATTAAAGAGCTTGAAGCTAAAAAAGCGGACATCGACAGTAAGATTGCTTCTCTTAATGAAATTAAAAGAAGCCTTGATGCCCAGAATTTCGAGAAGATGATCAGTACGACAGCAGCAGGCTTTCAGGATGGTATTTTCACTGCGTCTGTAGCGGAACTGAAAGCGCTTTACCTGAAAAGACGTGAGCTGGCACAGATTTACAAGCCGAATTCCGAACCCATGAAAGAGATCAACCGGCTTATTGACGATGCTAAAATGACCTCCAATATAACTCTGAGAAACTATTACACCAATTATTATAATGAAATCAGTAAAATTAATCAGAGAGTAGCCCAGGCTAATTCTGATTTATCCACTTACCCTGAGAAACAGAGAAGGTATCTTGATGCGGAAAGAGGGTATAATATGATTGAAGCTACGCATAACAGCCTGTTGGGAAGACAGAATGAAACCCAGATGAGAATGGCTGCCAACCAGTCTGATATTACAGTGATCGACCCGGCTAAAAACGTAGGACAACCACCGATCGGACCTAATGTGAAAGCGACAAAAGCAGCAATCATTGGCGGGTTTCTGGTATTGCCGCTCCTGTTTATCCTTATCGGGGAAATACTGGATAGCAAAATCAGAAATATCAGGGAACTGCTGAGTGCAACCAAGATTCCTTTACTGGGTGTTATCGGGAACAACAGCAATGATAATATGCTTACCGTTATGGATCAGCCAAAATCTTCCGTTTCCGAGGCATTCCGCGGAATCAGGGCGAATGTGAGATTTCTTTCCGGCGAAAATAATGGCAGCAAAGTTATTTTAATAACCTCGTCCGTTGGCGGAGAAGGAAAAACCTACGTTTCAATCAATCTGGCTTCGGTTCTCGGGCTTAGTGATAAAAAAACCATCCTTCTGGGAATGGATTTAAGGAAGCCGAAGATTTTCGGGGATTTCCAGATTGATAACAAATACGGGATTTCCAATTACCTTACCGGTGAGGTGGGGATGGAACAGATCATCAACAAGACCAGAATTCCAAACCTTGACGTCGCAACTTCCGGACCTATTCCTCCGAATCCGTCAGAGCTTCTGATGAGCGAAAAGAATATTCAGTTTATCGAAGATCTGAAAAATCTATATGACTTCATCATCATAGATTCTCCGCCGGTAGGGCTGGTGGCCGATTCTTATGAACTGATGAAATATTCTGATGCCAATATCTATGTGGTACGTCATGAGTATACTGAAAAGTATATGCTGAAAATGATTACGGAAAGGTATCATAACGGCGAAATCGATCATCTGGGACTGGTTTATAATGATTATAATACCAACTATGGTTACGGGTATGGCTATGGGTATGGCTACGGTTATGGTTACGGATATGGCTATTTCGATGAAGATAAAAACTATAAAGAACCTTTGCTGATAAGAATTAGGAATAAAGTACAGTCTATATTCAATAAAAAATAATACATTTAAGCCCTCATTCAATGGGGGTTTACTGTAGGTGATAATTTTGATTCTATTAAAAAAAGAATAATTTAGCGAGTTTGTCGTTTACTTTATAACAAATTATGTTTTTTTGTTTATTTTTAACTAAACATTAAGATTATCATTAATATAAAAATGTTTTATATTTGCAAAAATTAAATTTTAAAATAACCATAAATCCATATTCTTTTATGAATAGAAAATTATTGTTTAGCTTCCTTGCCGCTCTAGGAACTGTGGTAAGTGTTAAAGCACAAAGAAACGAACTGGGAGTTCGTCTAGGTATGAGTAACCTAGTTGGGGATATAGGGAGATCGAATTATCTTTTACAAAAGCCATTGGATTTAAGCAGAGCGTCGGATTGGGGAGTTCCGTTTTATGGTGGGATTTTATACAGATTTAATTTTAACCCTTATCAGACGGTACGACTGGATCTTGGATATAACCAGATTCAGTTTAACGATAAGGTAGCAAAAGAAGATTACAGAAGAAATCGAAATTCGTTCGGGAAAAACGATGTATATGAAGCAAGTTTGGTTTTCGAATACAATTTCTTCCCGGTAAACAACGAGCAGAAAGGAATGGTGAGTCCCTATATTTTCGGGGGAATCGGGGCTTTGATGTTTGATGCTCCGAAGGCTACCATTATAAACGACTTCAGAAGAGATGCTGACGGGGTGGCACAAGCGCCGATCAATGAGTTGGATTTTACAACTACCGCAACATACTCTACCGGTAAAAAAACCACCGCCCACCTTCCTTTCGGAGTGGGTTTGAAATATAAATTTAATTATAACTGGGCTATTTTTGCAGAAGCTACGTTCAGATACACGCTTACGGATCAGCTGGATTACAATAAGGTCCTAAGCAAAGATGTCGTGGCTACGTATAACGGAGATATCCTGAGCCCTGTTACAGGAGGTTCCCTTCTTCAGACCGATGCTTATTACGTCGTATCCAAAGAAAGAGAAGCCGGCCTTATTGGACAAAGAAATATCGGAGATACCCGATCCAAAGATTGGATGAATACCGTGAGTTTAGGACTTACATATTCGTTCGGGAGACCTCCGTGTTATTGTGATTAGTATGTCGTTGATAAAAGATAAAATAGATCCTGAGAATCTGCCGCAACATGTGGCAATCATTATGGATGGTAATGGAAGGTGGGCAAAAACCCGTGGCGAAGAAAGAACCTTCGGTCACAGAAATGCCATTGATGCCGTAAGGAATGCCATTAATGCATGTAATGAAATACATATTCCGTATTTAACGCTTTATACCTTTTCCTCGGAAAACTGGAACCGGCCTGCAGAAGAAGTAAATACATTGATGAATTTGCTGGTGGAAACCCTGTTGCTGGAAGCAGAGGAAATTTTCAGTAAAGGACTGAAGATGCATGTAATCGGGAATCTGGAAAAACTTCCTCCGCTTGTAAAAGATCAGCTTTTACGCGTGGTGGAGCTTACAAAAGAAAACACAAAAGGCAATCTGGTACTGGCGATCAGCTATGGATCACAGCACGAGATCCTCAATGCCGTAAAAAGCATCAGCAATGAGGTGAAAGAAGGAAAAATCGATGCCGAAAATATTGATGAAAAGCTTTTTGAAAGCTACCTTTACACAAAAGATCTCCCGCCGGTGGATCTCCTGATCCGGACAAGCGGCGAAATCAGAATCAGCAATTTCCTCCTTTGGCAGATCGCTTATGCGGAGCTGCAGTTTTTAGATGTTCTCTGGCCGGACTTTACAAAAGACATTTTCTTTCAGTGTATTGTAAATTATCAAAACAAAGAAAGAAGATTCGGGATGACCGGCGAACAGATAAGAATTCAGTAAAATTAAGAAAAGAAAGACTACGATAAAATGAAGTTTAGACTATTACCCATCATTATGTTTGTTGCTTCTGCACATTTTTATGGACAGATAACGCCACAAGACAGCACCAGAGTAAACAATGCGGTGCATGCAGAAAACCAGGCAGGAACATACACGTTGAAAGACATCGTTGTAGATGGGGTTAAAAAATATACACCGGCTCAGATCCTGAGATTTACAGGTTTGTCGAAAGGAGAGACGGTAGACATTCCGGGGCAGAAAATCAGTAACGCTGTAAAAAAACTTTGGGATACCCAATCTTTTTCTGAGGTTGAAGTATACGTTCAGAGTATTGAAGGCGAGACGATCATCCTGAGGTTCCACCTCCAGGACCTTAAGGATCTCGGAGAAGTAAAATTCACCGGAAAAGGGATTGGAAAATCCAAAAACGAAAAAATGGCTAAAGACAACAATCTGAAGCCGGGTACCAAAATTACGCAAAACCTGGTTTCCAGCCTTAAGACGAATGTCCCTAAAGACTTTGTAAAGAAAGGATATGCCGATGCCAAAATCACCATTCAGGAAAAAGTAAATGCCGGAGATCCTAATCTGGTAGACTGGACTATTAATGTAGACAAAGGCAAAAGAATCAAAATCGATCATATCGAATTTGAAGGAAACAAAATGGTGACCGACCGGAAGCTTAGAAAAAAAGCGTTCAAAGAAACGAAGCAGAAAAGATTCGGAATCGGTGGTATTTTAAAATCCTCAAAATTTATTGAAGACAAATATCAGGAAGATAAGCAGAACCTGATCAACTACTATAACTCTTTAGGATACAGGGATGCGACTATCGTTTCAGATTCCGTGTGGAGAAACAAGCGGAACAATTACGAAATCAATGTCAAGCTGAATGAAGGTAAACAGTATTATATCGGTGATGTTACCTTTACCGGAAACACTGTATATTCTACGGATTATCTACAAAGGCTTCTGGGCTATAAAAAAGGAGATATTTACGATGCCGTAGGATTCAACAAGAAAGTAGGGGAAGACGGCGGTAAGGAAGATGATTCCGATATCAAGTCCGCTTACATGAACAATGGTTATCTGTTCTCCAATGTTACCCCTGTTGAAAAATCCGTTGACGGAGACCGGATTAATCTCGAAATCAGAATCAACGAAGGAGAGAAGGCAACCTGGAATAAAGTAACCTGGCAGGGTAATACAACGACCCATGATCATGTGATTTTAAGAGCCTTAAGAACGAAGCCGGGCAATCTTTTCGCAAAAAGCGATATTAAAAGAACTTATTTTGACCTGGCGGGAATGCAGTTCTTCGATCCGCAGCAGGTAGGTCAGGATATTCAGCCGAACCAACAGGATAACACGGTAGACATCAATTGGAAATTGGTAGAAAAAGGATCTTCACAGGTACAGCTGCAGGCAGGTTACGGAGGTAACAGCTTTATCGGAACCCTGGGACTTACATTCAATAACTTCTCATTGAGAAACTTCCTTAAGTTTAAAGACTTCAAGCCGGTTCCTCAGGGTGACGGGCAAACCTTATCGCTTCAGGCACAGGCCGGACAATATTTCCAGAACTATGGCGTTTCATTTACGGAACCATGGTTATTTGGAACAAAACCGACTGCGCTTTCAGTAAGTTTAAATAATTCAAGAGTAAAATATTCCGATATTTCCGGTAATTCCCAGAAATTGAACATCTTCTCCGCTTCGGTAGGTTTAAACAGATTATTAAGATGGCCGGATGATTATTTCTCGTTATATACAGGGCTTCAGTACCAAAAATATGACTTCAAGAATTATCCGTTCCAGTTTGGGAATACCACCGAGTATTACGGTTCCGCCAATAACTTAAGCATCAACTTAGGTCTGAGCAGGAACTCAGCCGGGATCGACCCGATCTTCCCGACGGTAGGATCCAATCTGGACCTTTCGGTAAAATTCACGTTGCCTTACTCTGCGTTCAACAACAAAGATTATTCCACCCTGAGCCCTACCGAAAAATACAAGTGGATGGAATTCTATAAAGTAAAATTCAAGGCTGATGTTTACAATGAGATCATCGGTAAACTGGTCTTGAGGTCTTCTGCCGAAATGGGCTTTATGGATGGCTACAACTCCAAGCTGGGAGCACCGCCATTTGAAAGATTCTATGTAGGAGGTACCGGTTTATTCGGTGGCCGGTATGACGGTAGAGAGCTTATTCCGTTGAGAGGATACGAGAATGCTTCTACTTACGGAGGAACTTCTGAAGATATTACGCCTGCAGGAGGAGGTACTATTTACAACAGATTTACGTTAGAATTAAGATACCCGATTTCATTGAATCAGACGGCAAAGATTTATGCGCTGACATTTGCTGAAGGAGGGAACGTTTGGAATTCGTGGGGGAACTACAATCCATTCCAGTTAAAAAGATCAGTCGGTGTCGGTGTAAGAGTATACATGGGAGCCTTTGGTCTGATTGGATTTGATTTCGCTTACGGATTCGATAAAACAATTACAGGAACCGAGCCTTCCGGATGGAAGACCCACTTCCTGATGAACCAGTCATTATAATCCAGAACATGAAAAATTTTAAAATTGTTTTTTCATTCGTATTATTCCTGCTTTTCGGGTTAAGCAATGCGCAGAAAGTGGGCGTCGTGGATACCGAATACATCCTGGGCAAAATGCCTCAGTATAAGGAAGCCGAAGCAAGACTGAATGCACAGATCGATACCTGGCAGACGGAACTTCAGAATCTGCAGGCAGAATACGAGCGTAAAAGATCTGCCTTTGAAAGTGAAAAAGTACTTTTGATAGGCGATCAGCTGAAGCTCAGAGAAAAAGAAGTGATGGATTTGGACAAGAACATCAAAACCACCACCAGCTTACGTTTCGGGGCTACAGGGGAAATCAAAAAACTGAGGGCCAATCTTGTACAGCCGTTCCAGGATCAGATCTGGGAAGCCATCAAGACCATGTCTGAAAAAAACGGTCTGGCGATCGTCCTGGACAAAACGAGCAACAACGTCATTTTCCTTCAGAAAAGATCCGATTATTCGGATAAAGTATTGGCCATCCTGCTGAAAGACAGCGAGCCGAAAGAAAAAACAAAAACAAGAAAATAAAAGTTTAACTTTTATTAAATTTACAGATCTAAAAAACAAATTAAATTATTTATTTACCCATTATGAAAAAATTAAGTGTATTATTTGCAGCGGTAATGATGGTTGTATCGGTAGGTATGGCAAAAGCTCAAAAAATTGCTACTTTAGATGTTATAGGTGTTCTTAACGCAATGCCTGAAAAGAAAAAGGCTGATACTGATCTTAAAGCTTTCTTAGATACAAAACAAGCTGAAATTAAGAAAAAAGCAGATGCTGGACAGGCTAAAGTGAAGCAGTATACGGAAGAAGCACCTAAGAAAACAGCTGACGAGAACAAAGCAAGAGAAGCAGAATTGGCAAAAATGCAGGAAGAAATCCAGCAGATGAACGATAAAGCGCAGAAAGATTTCGTAGCTAAGCAGGATGCAGCCTATGAGCCTATTGAGAAAAAGCTTAACGATGCAGTTTCTAAAGTGGCTAAAGCAAACGGATATGACTATATCATGGATGCAAACTCTGCCGCATTTGTGTTCAAAGGAGGACCGGATGCTACCGCAGCAGTAAAAAAAGAACTGGGTGTTCAGTAATTTTCAGAAATTAACAAACATTTATAAAATAACCATCTCTCATCGGGGTGGTTTTTTTATTTTTGCAGAATGGAAAAAGAAGTATCAACCAGGGTAAAAGTCAGATTCAGCGACTGTGATCCGATCGGTCATTTGAATAATGTGAAATACCTGGATTACATGTTCAATGCCAGGGAAGATCATGTGGAAACATTTTACGGTTTTACCTATGAGGAATATACCAAACTTACCGGCTGTACCTGGATTGCCATCCAGAACGAAATCGCCTATCTGAAAGAAGTAAGGTACAATACGTCGGTTGTAATCAGCAGCAAGACCATCGAGGTCGGGGACCGGACGGCAAAAGTGGAAATCCTGATGAAGAGCCTGGATGAAAAAACGGTGCATGCGGTATTATGGGTAACGGTCATCTATTTTAATATTAAGACCAGAAAATCGGAAGTACATCCTGAGGATATCAAAGAGACTTTCCATAAGTTTTATGTAGATCTGGAACAGAAGGATTTCCAGTCGAGAGTTAAATTTTTAAGATCACAAAACGCAAAAAATTCATAATGAAGAAAATATTAGTTATCGGAGGAAACGGGCAACTGGGAAACTGCATCAGGAAAATCGCTCCCGAATTTGAGTTGGATTACGAATTTACTTTCACCGATTCACAGACGCTGGACATTACCAGTGAAGATCAGATCAACGCATTTTTTGCAGAATATAAGCCGGATTATTGTATTAATGCCTCTGCGTACACTGCGGTAGACCTTGCCGAAAAAGAAAAGGAAAAAGCGTTTGCCGTAAATGCAGACGGCGTAGGGCATCTGGCACAGGCCTGTAAAGAGGGTAATACTATGTTTATTCATGTATCTACCGATTATGTTTTTGACGGGGATACCAATCTGGACTATTCCGAAGATGATTTTACAAATCCGATAGGAGTGTATGGCGAATCCAAATTAAAAGGAGAAGAACTGGCACTGGAAATCAATCCGGAAACGGTGATCCTCAGAACCTCCTGGCTGTACTCCGAATTCAATAAGAATTTTGTGAAAACCATGCTGAATCTTTTCGCTCAGAAAGACGAGCTTGGAATCGTAGGAGATCAGTTTGGCCAGCCGACCAATGCCAATGATTTGGCTGAAGCCATCATGATGATTATCGAAACCCGTGAAAAGAAATATGGTGTTTTCCATTTTTCCAATTACCCGGAGACCACATGGTTTGAATTTGCACAAAAAATAGCGAAATTCTCCGGATCCAAAATAAAATTGAATAAGCTGACGACCGACCAATATCCGACACCGGCCAAAAGACCGAAAAGAAGCACCATGTGCCTTGATAAAATTGAAAAGGTGTATAAAATCGAACCCAAGTACTGGGAAAACAGCCTTGAAGAATGTATAGAAATTCTTCAATCTAATAAATAAAAAATGAAAAAAGCACTGATCATTGCCTTTGTTTTTCTGCTGCAGCTTGTGAATGCCCAGAATGTATATCTTACGAGAGTTGAAAAAACCCATGGGAATACAGACCGGTTCCTGTATAAAATTGATGACGTAAAAGATGCTGAATACCTGGGCGAAATTGAAGTTCAGGGTTTTTCTAAATACGACGACGAAGTTTTTGCATTGGTATACAAAAAAGCAAAAGAAATAGGAGCCAATACCTATACCCTTAAACCTTTTGAAAATATCGACGGGACAAAGCAGGATTTCAATCCTTCAAATTACAGGCTGAGTCTTTATTTTTTACCGAAAGCAAAAATGGCAGAGCAGACGGGATTTATGTATATTTTTGCTTCTTCGGATAAAAACCAGAAAATTGCAGTCAATAACAAGGATTATGTTATTGCCCCGAGGTCTTATATTATGCTGAAAACGGTTCCCGGAGAAATCTATACGGTTTCTACCAGGAAACTTTTAGGCTCTGCCATCAAAATACAGCCGAAGGACAACAGTTCCAATCAGTACTTTCAGATTTCTGCAGCGAAAATCAAATCCGACAATACCGGAACCGGAGGGCTGAATCTGAAGAGCGGCGATATCATCGGCCTCGAATCTTCTTACGGTTACTTTTTAAGCACCATTTATCATCAACAAAAAGCAGAGTGAAAACTTTGCTTTTTTATTTTACCCTCATTTATCCGCCTGTCAATAATACCGGAGCACTTTATACTCATTTAGATTATAGTCGTCCTACACTACCCCTCACCCCCCCCAACTCTCAACCCCCCAAACTCTCAGACTCTCTAATCCTCCAACCCTTCAACTCTTACACTCTTACATTCCCAACCTCTTTCATTTTTTTCAGGAGCCTGATCCGGCTCTCCGCTACTACTCCTCGCGCCGGCCCTTTCCCAATGCTTCCTCACCAAACCCCTCCGCTCCCCAACCTTCCAGTCGCGCTGTGGGGTAACCGCTGCGATCCGGGCTAGGGTGGTGGTCATTTTTATAAACCTTCTACATAAATTTATCTTTTGGGATGGAGGATATAAAATCAGATAAATCCGGTCGGGCCCACCGGAGTCTTCAGAGGATCATAAAGTCATAACCACATCAACCCATACTCCATTGATTTAAAACCTTCAAGGTTTTCCAAACCCTGAAGGGTTATCTTCCAATCGATCTAACTCCATTCTCTTCTAACCTCTTCCACGCATCCTCCCTCCAGCCCAATAACTCTCCAACCCCCAAACCCCCAAACTCCCAAACCCTCCAACCCCAACCTCTTCCACGCATCCTCCCTCCAGCCCTTCACTCTCCAACCCTCCAACCCCCAAACCCCCAAACCCTCCAACCCCCAAACCCTCCCACCCAAAAGCCCTCCCACCCCCCCTTTCTCCACCTTTTTTCAACCTTAATCCCTGCCTCAGGCCTAATGTAGCCTTGGTTTTCCCTTAATGTGGATAACTGCGTCTTTTCCCTTAACATGTGCTGCTGTAGTTCTTTACCGGTTGTA
>Ga0308160_10000693_pt1 | contig 57670 bp, 64 predicted proteins | sample PhyFR1_FD_201036 | JGI IMG/M metagenome (GOLD analysis project Ga0308160, IMG submission 201036) | Phyllosphere microbial communities from UC Gill Tract Community Farm, Albany, California, United States - DLSLF.R1 | ecosystem: Host-associated > Plants > Phyllosphere > Unclassified | place: USA...
GCCTTTGACGAGCGGGCCGACAAGAGCGGCGGCAGAGTTGAGTGTGGCTGCGTCGTCGTCGGTGAACTGCCCAAGGAGCAAGTCAGCGGTGTTGCGGGTGCAGCGGCGGCGGCTGCGCGCGCTCGCCGGCGGCGGACCGGGGGCCGGGACGTACACCGATGAACTGCCGGGCAAAGGCGATACGGTAGGCGAGGTCCGAATGGAGGCGGTCACGGTCGATGTCGATCATAGCGAAGACGGGCTAGTGTCGGTTCTCTTGGGGTGTAGGCGAGGATGGAGGAAAGAAGGGGAGGGACGGAGGGACGGGCCGCCTGCTGGCCGGCGGAAGGGCCGTGTCCTTATAGGCTCGCCGAGCGCCCGTCTCGGAACGCTGCCCCTCGTCGGCGACTGACCGGAGACGCAAGACGGCTGATTGTACGGGGTCCCGGACCCCTCGGCCTTCAGAGGAAGGAAGAGGAAGTTTGAGCCAGACGGGCCCCGAGCTCTCCCGGCTCACGCGCGCGCGCGTGCGAGACGGAGCGCCGTCTTGCCTTCCGTCCGCAGCACGCCGCTTTGACGTTTTCGCCCCGCCGTCAGTCAGACAAAGACGCGGAGCAAGCCGTTGAGGCCGATCGTCGAGCGGCAGACGGGACACTCGCGTGTCGAGCGCATGATGAGCTCGGCGCATGCGGCGCAGAGGCAGAGGTGGCCGCAGTTGAGAGGCGCCTGAGTCGCGTCGCTGGGCGCAGAAGCCAGGCGGAGGGCGGATTATGGTTTGTCAGCCGGCCGCGCGCGCTGTCTGCAGCGGCCAGGGAGACGCACCCATCGAGGCAGACCGTGCACTCTGCTCGCCGGGACGACCTAGCGCTAACGGGCGGCTTGGCCGACGGCGTGGTCGAGAGTTTTTCCATGCCGGAGGTCGTGTTAACGATACTGGCGTCGACGGCAGCGCGAGGGTCATCCGGCTTGGCTTCCACGGCGGCGGCGGCGGCATCGGCGGCCCACTCGTCCCTCAGGCTCTGCGGCACCTCCTCCCACTCGTCTCTAGCATCCAGCGACGAAGGGAGCGCATCCTCACTGTCGCGCTCTGCCTGTCGCTCAAGCCGGTCCCGCTCGGCCCGAACGAGGAAGACGACCTTGCCGACGAGCTCCGACTTCTCGAGCACGCCCTCGTGCCTGACGTGCGACACGTTGAGGATCGCCTTGAGCCCACCGACCGAGAGTCGGGCCGTCGCGGCCGCGAGAGCGTCCTCGGGCTGAACGGCGAGGAGCTGGCCGAGCAGCTGGGCGCCGTCGAAGGACGGTCGGGCAGGCGTCGGAGCGGCTGGTTGGGCTCGAGGGCTGGGTGCGGGCACCGGCGCAGATCGAGGCGCTGGCCGAGGCGTCGTCCGCTGAGGGGCAGGAGCCGGTGAAGGACGAGCCGTAGATGATGGCCGTTCGTTCGGCCTCGTCGGTCGAGGCGTCGTCCCTGTGGACGCTGACGGCTGCGCGCGCGCTTCGGCAGCAGGAGACGGCCGAGGAACAGGCTGGCCGGTCGAGTCGAGTTGCTGGACATAGTCCTTTGGTACGCTGTTCTCACGGTAGAACTTCTACGGAGGGTGGCAGCAGGCGAAGAATTTAGCACGCGGCTGACGCAACAAGAGCCTGCTCAGGAGGCGACAAACCTCCCGGGCGGGCGGCTGGACGCGCGATGGGCCGACCGAGCGTACGATCAGCGTCGCGAGCTGCGACTTCTCGATGGCGCCGGCGCTGATGCGGCGGAGGGCCAGAGAGTCAGCTCCTCTAGGCGGGCGACAGGCCACTCCGGGCGGACGCACGGGAGAGGGATGCCGTAGGCTCGGAGGTAGCTCGTCAGCTGCTTGACGGGCAGGGCGGCAAGTTCCTCGAGCGTGCTCGACGACACTGGGCCGGCACGGCAACGATTGCGAGGTCAGCGTCACCCTATTGCTGACGGAGTGCTACAGGCAGCCTCACTCTTGACATGCGGCCAGCAGACGAGGCAGACGGCCTTGAGGTCGTGCCCGCCGCCCTCGCGCGGGAGAAGGGCCTTGTGGTCGACGCAGAGATGATCGGTGCACCAGCTGAAGCCGCAGTGGTAGCACGTCTTGCGCTGCTGGATGAGCGGGATGAAGGTGACGGAGCAGGCCCGGCAGGTTGACGTCGGGCAGAGCGGCGGGAGGCCGGAGAGCAGCGGGAGCGGCGCCATCTGTCGTAGATTGGGCGATAGAGGCAGCGGTCGAGGAGGTCGTCGTCGGCGTTGTTGACGACGCGAGCTGCGGGTCGTTGCGCTGGCAGGCCGGCAGCGGTGACTGCTGGTGGAGGGGGACTGACGTCTCAAGCTGTGGCAAGGCCGTTGCGCCACCAGCAGACCAACCCAGCTTGCAGAGGTGAACGGTCGTCGCTCATGTCAGGTCACCTCTAAAAGACTGCCCTCTGGACGAAGTTGGAAAGCAAGACGAGCTGCAGCTGACGACCTAGCCTGTCCGGCGCTGCTGCTGCTGCGCGCCCTCGAGGTCAGCCCAACCGACAGCCCTGCAGCAGGCCGACCTCTGTCTGCCGCCCAGCCTTAACGACCTCTGCCCTCGCCGGACCGAACGCTACTAGACGGACATCGTGCAATGTGCTGGCGGAGCAGCAGCATGGAGCATGCGCGCCCGACTGGTCGTTTGGAACCACACAAGATGACCAAGACTTTGCTCGGCTCCGTAGCGGCCGGCCGCCGCGCTCGCGTCGACCGAATCGAACGATGTTGATGATGTTGCTCCGGCCCTTCAGACGTCGACCTCGACTCCGTCCATCCTTCCTCTCTCCTCCCCCCATCTCACCCTCTCTCTGCCTGCAAACGATGGCAGCGACCAAGCATGCCAACGGTAACGGCAACGGCAAGCCCAACGGCACCGACGGCAAGGCCCTCGTTTCCGAGGCCGCTCGCGCCCGTGACAAGCTCGCCGACACGCACACCCGTTTCGAGTTCGGCGGTCCCCTCGGCGTCAGCGCGATGATGACGGGCTTCCCGCTAATGATGTGTACGGTCCTCCTTGAGCGACTCGAGTCTTTTCCGTACCGGGACTGACAGCCCGTCCGTCGACAGACTACTTCTGGATCTGCCTCTGGTTTAACCAGGGCCGCCTCGTCCTGCCGGCGAGCTGGGATGCGCAGGGCCTCCAGGCCCTGCTCGCTGAGCTCGGCGGTCACATCAAGCGGGTTCGCCCCTCCTTTGCCTAGATCGACTTTTGGTCCCGGCTATCCCTTGCTCACCCGCCTTGCTTGTGCCCGCCGAGCAGGACGCCTACCCGAGCGCTTGGGCGTTCAAGGTCTACCTCGGCCTCATGGCCTACGAGCTCGTCCTCGCCCTCATCTTGCCCGGCAAGACGCAGAAAGGTACGTGCACGATGTGGCACGTCCGTAACCTCAGCAGGAAGCTGACTCCAGCTACAAACTGTGCTACAGGGCTCCCGGTCCCCAGCCTCGGCTACAAGCAGCTCACTTACCACTGCAACGGTGCGCAGCTAGCAGTGCTCTCGCCAATCGGCTCGACTTGCTGACCTTGCCTGCCCATTAGCCCTCGCTTGCTGGTACGTGACGCTCGCGACCTCGGCAACGCTCCACGTCACCGGCCTCTTCGACCTCGCCTCGGTCATCGACAACTTTGGCCCGCTCATGTCGGTCGCCATCATCGTCGGCTTTGCCGTCTCGACCATCGTCTTCATCGGCTCCAAAGCCTTCCATTGGGGTGGCAAGCCCCTTCGGCTCTCGGGCTCGCTTCCCTACGACTTCTTCATGGGCTGTGCGTCTCCAGCTGCTTCGAGGATTGTTGGCTCTCCCTCCGGCTGACAACCGAACTTTCCACGACCGCAGCGTCCCTTAACCCGCGCATCGGCTCGGTCGACCTCAAGATGTGGCAGGAGGTCCGCATCCCCTGGGTCCTCCTCTTCCATATCGCCGTCAGCGCTGCCATCAAGCAGTTCCGTGTTTACGGCTCCCTCTCGCCTGTACGTCCGCGAAACCCGACCCTGACCTGCGCTCTCCAACGTCTTGCAGCGAGTATCTTGACTAACCCTTGACTTTCCTTGACCTCCGGCACCCGCAGAACATGGCGTTCATGGTGCTCGCGACCGGCCTCTACATCAACGCCTGCGCCAAGGGCGAGGAGTGCATCCCCGTCAGCATCGACATGATCTACGAGAAGGATGGCTTTATGCTCACGTTCTGGTGCGCAAGCGGGTTTTCGTGTGAACTTTCCCTGCAGCGAGAGGCGAATCTAACTGGCCTCCTTTGTGCGACCACAGGAACTTTGCCGGCGTCCCCTTCACCTACGCCTACTCGATCATCTACCTCCACCGGACCAACCCGGCCGTCTACGCCTTCTCGTGGCCGGCGACGATCGGCCTCTACTCGCTCCTGCTCACGTCCTACTGGATCTTTGACACGGCCAACTCACAGAAGGCCATCTTCCGGCTCGAGGATGCTGGCGGCTACGTCCCCCGCAAGGCGTTCCCTCAGCTCCCGTGGCGGCGCGTCAACAACCCGACCTACATCGAGACGGCCCACGGCTCCAAGCTCCTGACCTCTGGCTGGTACAAGTTTTGCGTCAAGCCGCACGTGCGTCGAAGCGGGCCATCCCGATTATCCGGTCGTGTTCCATCGCTAATCTTGCGCTGCTCTCGCGACCCCGCCAGTATCTCGCCGACTTTGTCCAGAGCTTCTCCTGGGGCCTCTGCACCGGTCCGTCCTCCGCGTCTTTCGGCCCCTTTGCGAACATCTCTGGCACGACCGACTGACGCCCTCGTGGCTTTGCCTTCTTCGCAGGCTTCTCGACGCCGATTGCCTACTTCTACCCGATGTGGTTCATCACGTGCGCACCAGGCTTACCCGCTGTTGGCTGCCAAGAGGACCGACTCAAACCTCTGCCCTTATTCTCTCGCAGCGTTCTCATCCACCGGTGCGGCCGCGACTTCGAAAAGTGCGAGGAGAAGTACGGCGAGGATTGGAAGCGCTACCTCAAGGTTGTCAAGTACAAGGTGCGTCCGCTTTGCTGCTGGTCCTCTTTGTCCGCTCACCTCGCTCGATCGACGCTGACCACACTGGTGACTCCCTCCCTTGCAGTTCATCCCCGGCGTCTACTAGACAGGAGACGGATGCGAGCGCCCACTTGAGGCGCCGCTGGATGATCGTGATGTCATGTCAGTCTCACAGAAAGTCGGAAGCACGCTTGCGCCCCCTGCCGGCAGCCTCAGCGCCGCCGCCGCCGCCGCCGCCAGCCTCGACAGCCGGCGTGAGAGGCGCCGCCGGCTTCTCGACCCACTCCTCCCGCGCCTCCTCCTCGCGACGTTTCCGCTCGCGCTTGCGCCGCTCCTTGCGCTCGGCCTCCTTGCGCTCGCGATCGAACGCCGTCTCCTCCTCTCCCTCGCCGTCCTCGTCGGCAAATGAGAGGACGGCTGCCGACCGCTTCTTGTCCTTTTTCTTCCTGTCCTTCTTGGGCTTGTCGGCCGAGGTCGCGGCGGCCACCTTGAAGGTCGGGCGGAACGAAGCCGGATCGAGCGAGGCCGAGAGGGCGGACGGCGGCGGAGGTGGGGGTGGGCCAACCATATCGTCGTCATCATCGGCAGCGGCGGCGTCGTCGCCGGCGGAGGCGGGGGTGACGGCGGCCGTCGACGGCAAGACAGAGCTGTCGGCAGTCTGCTGAGGCTCGAGTCCATTGGCCAGCTCGACGGCGGTTGTGCTCGGGGCGGGCACGCCTCCCCCGCCGCCGTCGTCGTCGTCGTCGGAATCCTCGTCGTCCGAGGCAAAGATGGCGCGGAAGATGTCCATCGGCGGCTTCTCGTAGTCAAGAATCGGGTCGGTCCCCTTCTCAGCCGGCGGCGCCTGCTCGATCGCCTTGCGCTCGTCGGCCGTCGGCTGGCCGGGCGTGTACTCTGAGCCGACGTGCTTGAACTTGGTCTGCCAGGCATTGGGATCGACCGGCACTGCTGCTGCGGCAGCCTGTGCCGCGGCCGGGCCAGCAAAAGCCCCGGCGTCGTCCTTGCCCTGCGGCCCGTCCGGATGAGGCGCCTTGACGCCGACGCGTTTCGCGAGCAGCTTGACTGGGTAGAAGCTCTTGACCTCGCGCGTCAGGGCGCCATACATGCCCATTCGAGCCGCCTGCTGGAGCGGCGTCTCGTTCTCGGGCACGCGGTCGCGCGAGAGCTGGGCGAGCCGCTCTTCCTCGGCGAGCCGGCGCGACTCGGCCAGTGCGGCTCGGGCGGCATCGTCCATGACAAAGAGGCCGGCTTTGATCGGACCCTCGCCACCCTCGAAGATGGGCGCCCGGGCCGTCGTAAAACGGTTGGCCATCATGGCCGAGAGCGGGGTCGAGAGCACCGGCTTAGGCGGCGGCGGAGGCGGTGACGGCTCTCGGTGCTGGAAGGGCGCATAGCTCGACGGCGGCGGCGGCGGAGGAGGAGGAGGAGGAGGCTCGACGTACTCACCCAGGGCGGCAGCGCGCTGCGAGGAGAGCGGCGCGTGTCAGTTGAAAACCCAAGGTGTGGCGCCCGTTCGCTCACGACGGACCTTGTCGGCACTCATCGCCTGTCTCCTCCGCCAGGCCTCCTCACCCGTCTCAGCCCGCTCCGGCTCGCCCGCCTTGGCCTTCCCGACCTCGGCCGGCGTCTGGTCCCACTTCTTTGCGCGCTCCCAGATCCGACTCGGCCGGGGCCGCCATCCGTCAGGCACCGCAGGCGGCGCAAACCACTGGTCCTCGACGAGCGGCTTAGGATCGAGCGCGAAGCCCGGGAGGAGGGGCCGGCCGTCTGACCAGGTCGTGATGAGCGGTTGGGATGGCTGGGCGACTGAGGGGCCGAGTCGGATCGGCTTCGGAACGGCAGAGGGTGCGGGTCGGGGCAGAGGCGTCGAGAACATGCCCGGAAGCCTGACACACACGGCGGAGGACCAGCAGTGACCGGCGTCAGTAGCTCGTGTGAGAAGGTAGGCCTCGATGAGAGAGGAGCGCAGGGGACGTACTCGTCGTCGAGGTACGACGCTTTCTCCTTGCCTTTGCCCTTGTCCTTGACGGCAGGCGCCGACCTGAAGCCCTCGTCCTCGTCGGCGGCCTCCTTCGTGCGCAGGCTCTGGCTCTCGCGAAGCGCCTCAAGATCCTCGTCGTCCATGAAGTCCTCGGCCCTCTGGACCTTGGTCGCCCGCGCATCGCGCGACGAGACGAACGTCGACGGCTTCCAGCCCTCGGCCGAGCCGACCGAGTTGAAGTAGCCGGCCGAGAAGCCGCCAGTGAAGGCGCCGTGGAAGCGGCGGCGACCCTGCTCGTCCGTCACCTAGAGAGGAGGAGGACGAGGCGCAAACGCAGGACGACACCCCCTTGATCAGTGCCTCTGCAGGTGATGAGTCTAGGAGAGACGTGCGAGAGATATACCTGCTGCTGCCAGACGGGCACAAACTCATTCTTGTCGCGCTTCTTGTCGAGCGAGGGCAGCGGCGTACCGATCTGTGGTCGAGCGTGAGCGAGCGAGCAAGGGCGGTCGACGCGCGAGCTCAAGCTGAAGGTCAGTCCTCCTCCGGAACCCGCACTCGAGCACCACAAAGCGAACGCACCTGGCAGAAGCTCTCGAGCGGATTCGAGGCCGGCGCGAGATCGTTGCTGTCGAGTTTGCGCTTGAGCCGAGCGGTTGCCATGATGGCTGGGAGGGCGGGGCTAGAGATCGCCGTCGTCGTCAGGTCGAACCGCGCGACCTCCAGCCCTCGGCGGCCAGGACGGATGGGATCGATCAATAACCCTCACCCTCACCCTCTCGGACAGGAGAACCCCTGATCGACCGCCGAAGGCTGATCTAGAAAGGAGAGAGCAGTCTTGCTTCTCTCCGCCGGTCTCCGCGCTCAGAAGACCATGCTCGCCCTCCAGCTCTGCTCTGCGCTGCTCACTGTCCACCGCCTCAATGTCCGCCCAGCTCGACCACCCCCGCACGTCGCCGCTCCGGCCGCTGCCGGGCCTCGCTTCTTCAACACCAGCAGCCTGCGAGTCAACGAGATGATTTGCCCCCGAGCTGACCGTTTGTCTGTCATCCGGCCCTACAGGGATGGCCCTTCGGCCGCCATCTACGGCCTTCGGAGCGGCACCTGAGCAGGACATCCGTCTGGCCGCCTTACAGGCGGCAGGGAGGTGTCTTCGGCAACGCAATTCGCACGGTCACCGAGAGCGAGCGAGCGATGGGCTGCGGGGCAGGGTGGGTCATCGATCCATAGCTCTCGGCCGTCGCACCGGATTCGCCGCCTGAGAGCGTGGGTGAGAGTGGGAGAAGGAGGCTCGCCATCACCAGGGCGTCTCGGCAGGCTCGACCGACGACGAGGCGCTCGCGGCCGCCACCGACGTCAATGTGCCTTCCGCAGAACCCTGGACGACGGCCGCAGCTTGGGCCAGCGCTCGCTGGCGGGCGGTCGTGGCAGTCGGCTTCGAAGCGCTGCGAGCGGTAGGACAGGAAGCGGTACCGATGACGTTCAGCACTGCCACCGAGTCGAGCGACGGGTGAGACGCGGGACATACGCATTCTTGCGCCGCGTCTTGAGCGCCTTGTCGCGCCGCTCGTTGAGCTTCTTAACGTGCGCCGCATGGCCGGCATCGCCACCGTGAGAGCGCAGCGAGAGAGCTTGCAGCGTCGAGAGGCTGGGTCCAAGAAAGGCAAGAGCATGGGGGTCAGAAAGAACTACGCCCTTCGTGCGCGGCGCTAGATGTCGAAGTGACCGACCGGTAGAAAGTGCCGTCCTTGATGAGAGGGACCGAGAGCAGCTCGCGGTCTGCAAGGTAAAGGCCCGGTCAGCGGCAGATCCTGCAACGGCCGCAAAAGTCCCAGCGACTGACCGTTGATGCGAAAAACCTTTTTCGCCTCTGTCCGAGCAGGGCATCCAGCGGGGCCGAGACGAGGGTCAGCAGATGACAGGATGAAAAGCCGAGAGATGATAAAGCAGGCACCAGTCTTGCTCAGAGCGGGCTCGTCGACCATTCGGCAGACAAGTGACCTGGGAGAGTATTTGCCGGGAGTTCAGCATGCGCGATCAAGGACGGTATCGAGACTGGGGCTAGGGGAAGACACCTCCACTCGGACGGCCACGGGTCGAAAGGCTTCGAAAGCGCGTCCTCGGCTTGCTGAGCGGCGTAGATCAACCGTCTCTCGGCGAAGCTGAGGACAAGACGTAGTGAGAACTCGGCGACGACAAGTCGACGCGACGTCGTCTAGGCTGGACGTACGACTGCATGGTCCAAACGCTACGGCAGGTGCAAACGAAGCTTCAGCTTCGGCCTAGAGGACGGAACCAGAGAGGAGGTGCTGGGACGTACTTGAAAGCGGGCGTGGAAGGCTCGATGTCGATGGGTCGCTCGTAGACGCCGGCGTTGACATCGATGACACCCTTGAAGTAGCTGTGAGTACGCGGTTGAGCCGGGTCGGCCAGGACGGCCGCCTTCGTCACCTCCCAGAGCGCGTCTCGCTCAGCGCGGCCGACATCCCATTCGCTCTCGGACAAGCCCCAGCGGGCCGCGCCGGGAGCGCCGCCGAGGGTCGAAGTGAAGATGTGGCGGGCTGGCGCCCAGCCGCGCTCGAACGGCCCGTAACGCCCGATGGTTTTGTACCCAGCCTCGACGTAAGACTGGATCCGACGAGGGTCGCTCTTGGTGTAGCTGCTAGGCCCTAGGGTTTCGGATGGTATAGGCCTCCACAGCGGGTATCTGTGGACAAGGACATCGTGCGGGACGATGATACGTAAGTGGGGAAACGCAGCGCGAACGAGGATCTGTCAACTCGGCCGGTCGACAAGCCGCCAGAGTCAGCACAGGTCGCCGACGAAGAGCTTTCCTTCATCTGTCCTACCGATCTGCGCACCTCCCAGACGAGATCGTTGTAGCACGACCGGAAGAAGCGCGAGGTAGCCGAGAGGGCGAGGTGGTCACGCAGCTGCCGGTTGCGCACGCAGGGGGGTTCAGCCGTCGGTCAGCAGAACATGAGGCGAGCGAGCCGAAGGGAGACGCACGTCGAGGTCGGCATCGACGCTGATGATGTGGTCGAGAATCTCGATCGGAAACTGGTTGAACGAAACGGTACTCGGCCTCGCAAGCTCGCGCCAGCTGACGACCTGCGCGTGCGCGCGCGGTGAGCGAGTGTCAGCGAAGGCAATCGCTTGTGGCAGCGAAGCAGGGGCGGAAGCGGCAGCGACGGCGCACCTTCTTCTTGAGCTTCGACTTGGTTGTCTTGGTTTTCTTGCCGGCCGGCCGCTCGTCCTCGCTCGGCTCCTCGTCGTCGTCATCGCCGTCGTCGCTGCCGCTGCTCTCGTCCTCCGGCGGTGCCGAGCCGTCGATTGACGTGTCGGGCTCGACCTTGCGCTTGCGCTTGCCCTCGCCGGCCGTCCTGCCTGAGGAGGCTGTATGGAAGCACAAGAGGTAGCGACGGCGTCAGCCTTGACCTCTGGGTGTAGGCGGCGACAGGGGTCCAATCGCGGAAGGGGTCTGTGCGCGCGCACCTGCCGGCCGTGCACGAGCCTCCTCGACGACACCGCCGTCGGCCGACTCGTCGTCGTCTGCACTCGCTCAGAGTATCCAAAGCAGATAAGAGGCCGGTTTCGAATCAGCTTAGGTGCGGCAAGGGCGGAGAGGCAGGTCGAACGCACCCTCATTGTCGTCGGCCTCGTCGTCGTCGTTGGCCTTGCGCTTGGCTGACGCCCGGGCTGGCTGCTGCCGGCAAGTCGTCGTCTTCGCGCCGCTTGTGGTGCCTTTCCGCGAGCCGTCGTTCGTCGTCGCTGCCGAGAGGCAACAAGAGCAGCGAGCGTCCTCGTCAGTCGTTTGTCGCTTGCTACAAGTGTGTGTCCTCTAGCGGCAGGGAAGCTCGAGGCGAGGACGTACCGCCCCTTCGCGTCATCGACCTCCGCGTGCTCGGCCCGGCCGCCGCCGGCTGCTCCTCACCTCCTGATGCAGCCGCTACCGTCGTCGTCGACGAGAGCCGTGCCGAGCGCCGCATATCCGAGGAGCGATCTCGTGCGAGAACGCTTATTGGGAGCAGGGTCGGGGGGCGAGGTACGTTGAGCAAGCGAGACGTAGATGGCTGTCAGCGGGTCGGCGGCCGGCGCGCGTCTCGGTCGCCAAAAGGGGCTGTCGTCGACACTCGGCCTCCAAAGTCGTTCCTCTGCCCAGCCATCGGCCAGACCGAAAGGCCAGCTGTTCCCCTTCATGACACATGAGCGTGTGCGCCCTCTCGCTCGGTGAAAGCTTAGCAGAAGGGCAGTGATAAGCGGCAGCAAGACATACGAGAGCGTGGGACGAAAGCAGGCGGCAAGAGCAGGGCAGAGACCGAGGGCAGGGCAAGGGCAAAGGGAACAAAGGGCGTCGCGCAAGTAAGGGGAGGGGGATCGTTCCGTCGTTGAGGGAGCGAAGCAGAGAGAGGGAGGGTCGTTTAAGGTGCCGGACGTTAAAGCGTTTGCGCGAGCGGGGTGTTGGAGGCCACGGCCGAGGAGGCAAAAGGTAGAGTAGAGGGGTGAAAGGCGAAGGGTGTGGGGCGTCGGCTCGCTGGCGAGTCCGACAAAAGTACTGTACGCTTTGGTAGGCCGCAGGGGGGTGGAAGGGGGTATAGGGCCAAAAGTTGAGGGGTTGGGGCGGGCGCTGCCCGCGAGGAAAGGTGGCCGGTGGCGGCTTGAGTCGAACCGAGCGAAGGAGGGAGGAGAGGCGAGAGAGCGCGCGCGCGTGTGGCTCGCTTCTACTCCTCGTCGTCGCACCACTCGAGCTCCTCGTAGGCGCTCGCGCTCGCGAGGTAGGCCGGCGCCTCGGCGCTGGCGATTGTCACCGTCTCCGGGTAGGGGATGGGCTCGGTCGCAACGCAGAGGACCTCGCCGATGTAGATGTTGGTGCAGCCGGCGTCGATCTTAAGATGCGAGAGAGTGAGACGGAGGGTCAGCGACGAGCCTTACGAGGGGCCATAATCACCAGAGGGAGAGGAGGGTGACGCACCTGGGGGTTGTTCTCGTAAAGGACGGTGGCGTTGAGTCCGCGGGCCGAGCTAATGGCCTCGCACGAGTCGCCGCTCTGGACGACGTACGTCTCGCTGCAGTCGGTCGACGCGTCGGTCGCGAGGCAGAGGACCTGGCCGATGGCGAGGTTGGAGCAGGCGTCGTCGACGGCGTTGTTAGCGAGCGCGAGCTGGAAGGTCGAGACCTTCTGCGATTTGGCTGTATGCAGAGGAGAAAAACGACGGTGTCAGCGGGCTGGAACTAAGGAGGCGCGAGAGCGAGTGGCGAGAACGGGATGAAAGGGGTGCGAGTCGGGGCGAGGCGTTTTGCCAAGCCTTGCCGGTCCAGCCGGCTCGAGCAGGCCCGCCTGTCGCCTCGTCCTCCCTGAGCCGGATCTCGCATGCGCGAGAACAAGCTCAAACGAGAAGGTGCTCAAGCGAAGGAGGGCGAGACGACCGAGGAACAAGTGACTGTCCAGCCAAGGGAAGGCGAGTCCTCGACGCGTCGAAGGAGCCCGGCCTTTGTCCCGCTTGTTGGCGCGCGCCGAGCCGAGAGAGGGGGGCTGAAAAGCCCCGGCCGGCGCGTGCGCGGGCGGCGGGCTGAACAAGGGCGATGCGCACCCCTCGCCTGCGCCCAGCCGTCACACCAGGCAGGCCACGGAGGAGCGGAGGATATGGATGGAGATGAGAGCGGGCGCTCGTATGCGAGCAGCGTAGAGGAGGAGCTCGGGAGAGGCTGTGGCAAGATGTGGGAGGGAGGGAAGGCTGGGCGAGGCGAGGGCGGAAAACGGCCACGACCCGCCTTCCTTCGCCAAGCGACCGTCTCGCCCATCCAGCAGCAGCGAGAGCAGAAAGATGAAGGAGCGGCAACGCACAGATCGAGTCGCAGATGTCACCGGCCTGGACGGTGTACTCGCGCGTGCAGCCGGCGAGGGCTGTCGAAGGGTGACGGGCAGGGTGGGGTTGGGTCAGCGCGCGCGCGGGCGAGCACAGCCAGGAAAAGGACGCGGGACGGACCGGACGAGGCGAAGGCGAGGGCGAGGAGGGAGCGGAGGGCGAGCATGCTTGCTGAAGTGTGTGTGTGTGAGAGAAAAGGAGTGTCGGGGGTGAGAGAAGAGTGGTGGGTCGCTTGAAGAGGAGAACTGAGGATGCTTGCTGGAGGACAGGAGAGGGCGACAGGAGAAAGAGCAGCCGCGTCTCGGCGGGGCTGGGCACGACCGACCAACAAAGGGAGGCCAGCAGGAAATTACTAAAGTCGGACGCGTTCCTCTCGCCTGCGCCTCCTGACGACGGTCGCGTCGCCGCCGCTCGCTCGCTCGCCCCCGTCCTGTCGACCTGTCGAGACCAACTCGCTCTCGAGCCGGCCGACGATGCCGTCCGCCCAACAGGACGAGGAGGCCGCCTTCATGGCCGCCCTCTTGGCCGACCTCGACCCGGCAGAGCTCTTTGCCCCGCCCTCGTCGCCACCGCATTTACGGGCGTCAGCACCCGCCCGCCATCGGTCGTCAGCGACCGCAGGGTCGAGCTCCGTTGCTGGGTGGAAGACGACGAGCCGAGCCGTCTCTCCGCCGGTTACAGCTGCTCCTTGCCATGAAACCTCGCTCCGACGAGCAAAAGACGCCGACAAGGGCAGCAGCAAGCGACCTCACCTGTCGGCCGCTCCCTCGCCGGCTCCGCCTCGTCACGCTCCCGCCGCTGCTGTCGCCGCAGCCGCTATCACATCCGCATCACCTTCCCTGGACCAAAAGCAGCAGCAGCAGCAGCAGCAGCAGCAGCAGCAGCAGCAGCAGCAGCAGCAGCAGCAGGCGTTCGACGACCTCCTCGCTGGAGTTACCTTTGACGACTTCGGAGACGATGACGAGTGGGCTGGCAGCAGCAGCAACAGCAGCGTCCCAATGCCTCTGACGGCGCCGCGCGCAGTCGCTAGGCCGGTCCGTCCTCGCCTTCCTCCCCTCCGCTCTGGCCTGCCTGCCTTCCCGGGCTGACCTCCCGTCCTTGACCAAAAACTATCCTGGCCGGCTCGACGACGCTCGAACTCGCTCTCCTGACCAACCCGACAGCCCGCCCGCCCTCTGCTCGCCCTCCGCCCACCGGTTGCCCTACCCACGAGGAGCGCCACCGACAGCTGGCGTCCGCGCTCCTGGGTCCGGGCCAAGGTCCTCAGCCGCGCGTCTCTCGCAGGCGCGTGGGGCGGCTTCGAGCTTGCGGTCGAGATCGTCGGTTGCTCGCCGGACCTCTTACGTTCGGCCGGGGTCGAGGCTTACGGCGGCGCGTTGCTATCATTGACAGGAGGCTCGACGGCCCAGACCTCAGGAGGATCGTCGGCAGGGACGAGCGGCACCTCGAGCAGCTCGGCTGGCTGGTTGGAGAGCGTCCGACTCGTCCTTGAGCTTTTGGACGAGTGGGCGGCCGAGCAGCTTGCGGTGCCCGACGTCGGGCAGACCGTCAACGTACTCTCGCCCGAGCTCGGCAGACTCTTGTCGGCCGACAGTCTCTCGCCCAAATCCACAGCCGCAGCAACGACGCCAATAACGGCTTCAGAGAAGGTCGGAATTCCACCATCGATACCGCCACCGCGCCTGACGCTTTCCTCGCGCCCGTCAAACGTCGCCAACCTCCTCATCCTCGACCCGGACCGGCTCGTGCCCGCTACCTCGCTCGCGAGCTCCCTCTCCTGCCCACGCCGGGCCGTCCTGCGCTCGCTCGTGCGCGAAGGCATCAGCGGACCGGTTGTTGCTTCTGCTGCTGTCACCGGCGGTGACGACGAGGCGGAGGAGCCAGAGAAGCCGGTCAAACAGGCCGGAGGGGGCAAGGCGCTTCTGTACGGTAACGTCTTGCACCAGGTCGCGCAGACACTCGTCCTCGGGGCGACGACGACGACGATAACGGCAGACACCAGCGACGATGGCGCAGGAGATGGCGACGAGGACGGCGGCCCCTTTGGGCAACGGGCAATCGCTCGAGCCGTCCAGGCCGCACTCGGTCAGCCACCCTCGTCGTCGGCTCCTTCGGACACCAGTGCCGCAGACGGTGTCAAACCGCTTACTGGTGTCAACGACGACCCCAACGCCGACGCCGACCGGTCGGACGCGATCCGGGCCGACGTCTGGAAGGCCGACCTCGACTGGGCTGAGGTTGGCGCCGAGCTCGCCGACAAGGCTCAAGCGGCCTTTGGCCCTTTCGGCCGGCGCTTCCTCCCTTCTCCCCGTACCACCGACGGCGGAAGCGGACAAAGTCGGGCGGAGCCGCCAGACAACCTGCTTGTCGGCGGCGAAGGAGGGACCGAGCGGTTGACAGTCGTCGGCCTGCATGCGATCGAGGAGGACCTGCGCTCGCCTCTTTGGGGCCTCCAGGGCAAAGTCGACCTCTCGCTCCACGTCCGGCTCGAGCAGGCCGCTCCTGCCAAGACCGGCAGCGGTGCGCGAGGCGCTCCCACAACGGCGACGGCGGTCGAGCGGGCGGTGCCGTTTGAGATCAAGACGGGTCGGACGGTTGGCCAGACGGAGCATCGGGCTCAGACGGCCGTCTACTGCCTGCTGATGGAGGAGCGCTACGGTCCGTTTGATGCCCTGGTCCCACATTTGTGCTTGTGGGCGCCCGCTGACGCTCTTCCCTCGTCTGTTCGCGTTTGCGATCGGACAACAGGCACGCCCGTCCCCGCCGGCCTGCTCTACTACACCCAGCCCAACGCCATCCACAAGGTGGCGGCCGAGCCACGCGACATCCGCGCGCTCATCTGCCGGCGTAACGTTCTCGCTGGCTGGCTAGGCCGCAAGGGCCTAATCGAGCTGCCTGCGCCGGTCGGCTCGCAAACGACCACGACAAGGGATGCGCTGGTCGACGCCGGTACAAGCGGTCAGACGGCCAAGTCTGCCATCGTCCTCGAAGACCTCGAGGTAGAGGAGGATGACCCGTACGCCGATGCCGAGCTCGAGCTTGACCTCCTGGCCTGCGCCCCGCCGTCTGAAGGCGACGGCGACAAGCAACAGAACGAGCCGGTACAGCGCCTGCCGGAAACAATCGATCGGGCGTATGACTGCGCGCGCTGCTACCAGGTCGACATCTGCATGCTCTACCGCAAGGTTAGCCATCTCGACGAGCTCCGGCCGAGTGCATCGCCCGAACCTCTGTCGCTGATTCCTCCGTCTCCCCTTCTGTCGACATGCTGCGCAGTCCGTCGAGCAGGTCGTCGACGTCGACTCGCCGATCGCTGACCTCTATGCGCGCAAGACGGCCGCTCTCGACGCCGAGGCCGGCGCCTTTTTCCGCCGCTGGGAGGCGCTCGTCAGTCTCGAGGAAGAGAGCGCGAGTCGCTTTGGCCGCCAAATCTGGACGATAACGGCCGAGCAGCGCCAAAAGCAGGGCCGGTGCGTCTTCGTGCTGCCGACCGTCGGGCTTCCAAATTTGCCACGCTGATCTCACTGCGCGGCACTCAGCTGCTTCGCTGACATGGTCATCAGGTCCTCGGTCGCCGAGCGAGGCGCCAAGAAGGCCCGCATCCACCGACACACCTATACGTTTGCGCGGGCAGTCGACCCGCCGCCGGGCACACCGTCGGCCTCGCTCTCTGCCGCTCGCTCGCTCTTGTCTGGCCACATCGCCCCGGGCGACCCCATCGCCATCTCGCTCGAGCCGGGGCTCGTTTCGCTCGCTCGTGGGTTCGTTCTCGACCTCCAGGCCGAGGCGGTCACCGTAGGTCTCGATGGCGAGCTCGACGAGCGCGTTCTTCGCGAGCGCCTCGATGCCCGGCTAGATCCGAGTAGGCCGGGCAACAGCAGTGCGGCCGGCCGCTTGCACTTCCGGATCGACAAAGACGAGCTGGCGACCGGTATGGGCCGGATTCGAGATAACCTCGCCCAGCTTTTTCTCGCCTCCACCGCGTCGGCTGGACCGGCGTCCTCTCTTCGCTCACTTATTGTGAACCTCGCGCCGCCAACGTTTGACCCGTCGCTTGCGCCAACGCCGGCCGAGCTTCCGGCCCACCTGAATGCCGATCAACGAGCGGCGGTGGAGCGCGTGCTGACCGCGCGCAACTACGCCCTCATCCTCGGCATGCCGGGCACGGGCAAGTCAACGACCGTCGTCGAGGTCGTCCGCGCCCTTGTCGGCCAAGGCAAGACGGTCCTTCTAACGAGCTACACGCACTCGGCCGTCGATACGATCGTCGGCAAGCTCGCCGCCGCCGGAGGAGTCGACCTCCTCCGGCTCGGTAACCCAGACAAGGTGCGGCGTCTCTGTGTCCTTGGCCAGGAAGCAGCGGCTCGGCTGACCCAGATGTTTCTTGTCGGCAGGTTCACCCAGCGGTCGCTCAGTTTACGCTCGGCGCTCTGGGACCGGCTGCGAGCATGGAGCAGTATGAGGAGCGACTGATGCGGCCCCAGGTCGTCGCAACGACCGCGCTCTCGATCGATCAGTTAGTCTACCTCACTGAAGCCAACGTCCCACTGTCGCCTGACACTTTTTTTGGCCTTCAGCCCCCTCTTCTCTCGCCGCCAATTCGACTACTGCATCGTCGACGAGGCGAGTCAGATCACGCTCCCCGTCTGCCTCGGTCCCCTTCGCTTCGCGAAGGCCTTTGTCCTCGTCGGCGATCACTTTCAGCTGCCGCCTCTCGTCCGTTCTCTCTTCCTTCGAGGTTTCCGCTCTGATTCTTGCGGGTGACCCTACACTGACACCGCCGCTTGCCTATCCAGGTCAAGAACCCCGTCGCACGCAAGGGCGGGCTCGAGACGTCCCTCTTCCGGCTGCTGCACGAGGCCCATCCCGAGGCGTCTGTCTCGCTCGCCCACCAGTACCGCATGAACGCCGACATCATGTCGCTCTCGAATGCGCTAGTCTACGACGGCGGCCTCCACTGTGGAGACCCTCGTGTTGCTGTTCAGACGCTCGACGTGCCCCGGCTCGCCGAGCTGTCGGCTGCTCTCGACGCGTCGGCTGAGGTCGACGGGTCGTGGGATGGCCGAGGAAGGCACGACTGGCTTCAGCAGATCCTTAAGCCATCGTGCGTCGCGATGCATCCTACCCATCGCCAGCCATGCTGACCAGACCTGCCGGCCCTCGACGCGTGGCAGCTGCAAAGCCGTCTTTCTCGACACCGACCTCGTCGGTCTGCGCGAGTCGCGTGTCGGCGACCTCGTCCAGAACGTCGGCGAGGCCCGTGTCGTCCAGCTGGTTCGTCCGAGTCTGCGCATCTTTTGAATCAGGGGTGACTAGCTGATAACTTACCGCGCTCCATTCAGGTCATCCAAGCGTTGCTGCATGGTGGCGTCGCGCCGACCCAACTGGCAGCCATCACCCTCTACCGCCAGCAGATCAAAACCCTCCAGCAGACGCTCGAAGCCACCGGCATCGACGGCGTCGAGATCATAACGGCCGACAAGTCTCAGGGACGCGACAAGGACTGCGTCGTCGTCAGCATGGTCCGGAGCAATGACCGTGGCTCCGTGCGTTCTCTTGAGGCTTACGACTCACTCGTCTGATGCTGACCGCTTCCTCTTGTGTGCCGGCCGTCTCGTCAGGTCGGCGAGCTGCTGCGCGACTGGCGGCGGATCAACGTCGCCTTCACCCGGGCCAAGGCCAAGCTCGTAATCGTCGGCTCGCGCTCGACACTCGCCGCCGACCCGCTCCTCGGCCGCTTTCTCGCGCTCATGGCGACCAGCGCTTGGGTTGTCGACCTGCCACCCAACGTCGACTCGCAGCACTCGCAGCTGTCGGTCGCCCGCGACATCAAGCCCGAGGTAATCGACCCACCGCCTGTGCGGAAGTCAGCTTCGACGCCAACCCCGCAGGAGGCCGACATGCCGCTTGCCCTGACGACGCCGCTGCCGGCCCCGCGGAAGCGCGCGAGCGTCAAGGAAGAAGCGGTCGACGGCTTGCGGGACGAGAACCTCCTCCTCTGCGGCCGGACGACGCCGACCAAGCCGCGCCTGCCCAAGAAGGCCCGGCTCTCGGAGGAGGCTATCGTCAAGGGCCGGCCGCTGCTGAGGGACGTGCTCAACGAGTACCTCTAGAAACGGTGCGGTATCGGTGAAGCGTCATCTATCGCTCATGTTGATGCCTTCGGGTTGTGCGGTCCGAGATGGACGTGAGCAGAAGGCAGGCTGTCGTCCGTCGTCGGCAGCGCGAACGCTTGTCGCACTTCCGCCAGCTCGATCGACCAGTCCGGGAACTTTTGCAGAGGAAGCGAGAGACGCTTCAGCTCTCGATTATGTTGAGCAGGTCAGGAGGGAAGGCGGCGCACACGTTGGGCCAGAAGGCAATGCTCGATGAGGTCAAGCTTGGCCGCGCAGGCCTTGGGCGACTTGCCCCGCTGCAACTTTCCGCTGATGTAGGCCTCAAGGCAGCGCGAGACGTCGCGATCTGGCCGGGAGCAGCGCCGATGTCAGCAGCGGCGAGCAGGGGGAGTTCGAGAAATCAGACGCTCGACGAACCTTGGCGGCCGAGGGCAAGAAGAACGTCGGTCTGCGTGTTCATGACCGGCGAGGGGGAAGAAGCGCTGCACGCCCGCCTCCCCCTCGCTCCATGCTCTCTCGCACCTGCGAAGCGAGTCGACGTCTCGGCTCCGGGTCCGGACCGCGCAGAGGGCGATGACAAGCGAAGGCGCGGTCCACGGTAGGCATGCGGCTCCGAAAGGGGCAGGCAGGCGGGATGACTCGCTCAACCGCGGCCACTTCCATATGGCCCGCTCAGGTCATTGCTTCGCTGGCAAACCCATTCGTCTGAGTGTACTTGCGACCTCGAAGACTGAGGCAGTCGCGTTCCAGTACGTGCACAATCGGGCGGCAAGCGAGGCGAAAGCAACGAATGATGCGCTTGTGCATCAGAGTCCAAAATATCTACCGTCGAGCAAGAGATAATGCTCGCGAAGCAAGCGATGTCGCTGCGGGCGCGGTCTGGCTTCTCAGGCGGAACGCGAGGAGAACGTGGGTAGAATGGCACGATTTATACAGTGATGAGTACAGCGGTGGGCGTGATATGAGGGGAGAGGCGAGCAATCAACTAGCAGCCCTAAGGACTTGATTCGACCGTCGTCGAGGTGATGGTCGAGTCGCGGAAGGCGGGCTTGCCGCTACCGTGTGCGGCTGAGGGCAGGCTCGAGTCGGTCGTCGGAAGCGAGTAGGTCGCCCGAGCCTGGGCGATCTGGGCTGCAAAGTCGGGGTACTGAGGGCGGGCGTTGACAAGCGAGGTCAGAATCTGGTGTCGACAGCAGAGGCGGGCAAAGGGCTGAAGGAGTAAGACGGACCTGACTCGACTGAGCGACGAGCGCGCGCTCAACGAGGTCGAGCTTCTTGGAGATCTGCTCGGGCTTCTTGCCTCGAGCCTGCTTGCGCTTGATGTACGAGGCAAAGACGGCCCGAACGTAGGCCGGCTCGGCTGCCTTGACTGGAGGGAGGGAAGGCGGGCCCAAGCGCGGTCAGACAAAGGACGGGAGCATGCCGAGCGAAGTGCGGAGAGCGTCGACTCACACTTGACACTGAGGGCGCCAAGGACGTCGCCTTGCGACTGGAGCTCGGGCACGGCGTTAGGGTCGACGGTGCGGGACATTGGGGCGAGCGGGCGGGGGCGAGTATATAAGGGAAGCGGGAGGGCAGAGGGAGCAGGTGGGGTGGGGATGGATGGAAAGCCTTCGTCCGACCAACAGACTCCTGCCTTTTGTAGGCCGCCTCGGCCGTTCTCCGACCCCCTGGATCAAATAAGGGAGGGAGCGAGGCGGGAGCCGAGAGTGAACGACCGAGCGAGCGCGGCCTTCGCCGAGGTGGTCGGCTGCGCACGGGAGGTTCGGCGCAAACGTTGGCCGTCATGCCGGGGCGGGCGGTGCTGGCTGCTGCTTGACGCCTGGGAGTCAGCAGCATCGGCCCCTGCCGGAAGGGGTAAGCGGCCGCCCCTTAGCCGTTAGCGGTCGCACAAGCGAGGCCCCCTCCAGCCAGGAAACCGTTCGGCCGGCTCCGGGCTAGCCAGCAGAGGCTCGCCGCGGCACGGGCAACTGCTTTCCATGGTCGAGCAGCAGTCGCGGGTGTGTCATCAGCCTTCCTCTTGCGACACGCCCGGTGAGGCCGCGGGAGCCGAGGATCGAGGGAAGGTCGATTGGTCAGGCTGGGAGTCAGAGAGAAGCGAGCGACGGAAAGGCAGCGCATGCTGCACCCGTCGGCCTTGTGCGACGGCTCGATGCATACATGGAGATTCAAACAATCCCCCTCTGGCAGTGCATCAGAGGGCGATCGAGCGGCCGGCCGGCTGCCACGCCCCGCCGCCGCCGCCGCCGCCGCCGCCCTCTGCGCTGCCGACCCGGACGAGCTCGACGACCGACGACGACGCCGCCTGCCGACCTCCCAAGCTCGAGAGGCCCACCCAACTCGACTTGAAACCCTAAACATGGCGCTCTACATGCCTCAGGTCCTCGTCGACACGCAGATCTCGGCCTTGAGCGCCCTCGCCGACCGTTTGTCCTTCTCACCGAGCTGCTCGCTGCGGCGAAGAGCGTCGTCATCACCATCAATCATTCCGAGCTGACCCTCGGACCACCGGGGCTCTCTCTCGTCTCTTCTCACCCGACAGAGCGCGCGGCCATCAACCCGGCCTTCGCCAAGCTCATCATCAAATCGTATGCGCAAGGCAAGCTCAACAAGGTGCGGGCCGTGCGCAAGAGAGATGCCTGCCAGCCGCGAGCCGGCTTACAGGCCTCAGGGGAGCTGACGGATCCTCATTGATGTCGCTCTTCTCCGCCGCCGGCTCTCGCCAGGGCAAGTCTCGTGCCGAGGTCGGCTACAAGCTCGATATGCTCGAGCAGGAGCTCGTCGCGATGCGTTTCCCAAACTTTGGCGCCCCGCTCATCATGGTCCGGCGCGAGCTCGGCCTCCCGCCGAGCCGGATCTACATATCGGCTGCGACATCGGCCGCTCACCCGTCGGCGCCCTTGGCCGGGACAACCTACGCCTCGTCATCGACGGGGTCGCGCCGGGAGGGCGCAGGCCAGACGGCAAGCTCCGCCAGCGGCAGCGGCGCATCGACGAGCGCTGCCCCGCGGAGATCGCGGGCGCCGGTCCAGCGGACGACGCAGACGGACGGGGCGGCGACGCCACCTCCGGCTTACGAGCGCACCGACCCAAACCCGGATGCCGACCTGATCCAGGCCATTATGGCCAGCCTGCAGATGGCCAACCAAGCACCGCCGGACGCTGCCGAGGAGGACGCTGCTGTCGCGAGTAGCGGCGGCGGCGGCGCCGGCCAGGGAACGGCGCAGCCTCGGCCGCCCTCCTTCGCCTTGTCGTCGAATACGGTCGGCTCGTCCGCCGCAGCGGCTACAACAGCCACGACGACCCAGCAGTATGCGCCTCCGCCGCTGTCCGAGCTGCCCGCCGACAGATCGCCGTCGCCGCTCGCCGCCCCTCGCTCGTCGATCGGGCCCGAGGACCCCGTCCGTCTGCTCAAGGGCTACCGGACCGTCATCCTCGTCGACGACTCGACCTCGATGACGACGGCCTCTCGCTGGCCGACGACGGTCCGGGTGCTCGGCGCGCTTGCCGACCTCGCCGGCGAGGTCGAAGCCGAGGCCGAGATCCGCTTCCTTAACAAAGAGGTCGCCGCGCTCGGTCTGGCCAGCCGGGCGGCGGTCGAGGAGCTCTTCCAGGAGCGTGGCGAGCCCGGCGGCGTGACGGCGCTTGGGGCGCGGATCGAGGCGATCCTGCTTGACTATGTCGGCCGGCTCGAGCAGGAGCGCGAGATCATCGCCGCGCTCGACCCAGCCGAGGAGGTCGAGCATCTCCAGCCGCTCAACCTGATCGTCGTCACCGACGGGTACGCCCCCCTTTCCCTTCCGACCCGCTCGAGAGCCCTCACTGGCCCAGGGTCTTGACGTTCTTCTCTTCGTTCGCGTCCACCCAGCGAGTTCTTGAAGCTGACACGGCTTACCACCCGCCACCGGCCTCAACACAACCCATTCGTCGACCCTGCTGCCGGCAGCGCACCGTCTGACGACCCCGAGTCGGTCATCGTCGCCGCCGCTCGCCGGCTCGACAGGGGCCACTGGCCGCTAGGCCAGCTCGGCATCTTTTTCCTCCAGATCGGCGACGACGCGGAGGCAAGCGAGTACCTCCACGCGCTCGACGAAAACCTCCAGCGAACGTACGAGATTAGGGTACGTCGTCTTGGGTCTTCCTTTTGAATGCGATCGGGCGGCGGCAGCGGCGGCAAATTGACGCCCGGGCGGCCTGCTCTTGACAACAGGACATCGTCGACACGGTCTCGTACGCGCCGCCAGAGGGTGCCGCCGCCGCCGAGCCGGACGGCGAGCTCCTGCGCAAGGTCCTCCTCGGCGGAGTCAACCGGCGGATCGACCGCCGGCCGGTCTGAGGCCTTCTCGTAGGCGCACGATTTCCCACTTACGATCTCATGACACGACGCTCGAGTAACTGGCCGGCGTCTCGAGCTGCACCGGCGGGAGTCAGAGGGAGGAAGTCGACGGAGGAGAGGAGGGGGCCCCTCGTCGCACCAAGACACGCGACCCATGCAGATACACGGCTGCAGACGGTCGCTCCGGTCGATAGGCGTCGGACAATTTGACCGCGAGACGGCCCGCAAGCGACGACGAGGAGACGCTGGACATCTAGTCCGTGCGCGCGACGCCGACACGTCGGCTCTGAAGCGCAGGTAGACGGCAGCTAGCCTGCTGGATCGGACTGTTAACTCCCACCTCTCATCGAGGTTGTCCTCTGCGGCAGGATCAGACATCGACAGGTCGCGAGCTGCGTCTTCGCCGGTCTATTTCGGCACGCCGAGGGGAGGCTCGTCGCCTCTCCGCGTGGGTCGGTGTGCTTTGGCTGGAGAAAAGGGGTCGGAGCCGACGGCCCGGGTCCTGGACTGTGACTCAGCCAGGGACCTCGCTCGGCGCAGCACCTTCTGCCGCAACGTTCGACCGCAGCAAGTCATTCGCTTGTGCGGCTCGCAACCCTTCGTCTTACCTGCCGGCCAGCGCGGACCTGTCCGCCCGCCCTGGGCTGGCGCTCCCGACGAGTCAGTCATTCACCGGCCTGGTCAGCGGCCCGCCGTCCAATCCCGAGCCGACCACCATCTCTGAAGCCTGCGTCTCGCCACTTAAGCCGGCCTGTCGGCTCGCTTCCTAGCCCCTCCCACATCCAGCTCTCCCGTCTCCCTCTCTGCTTATGTGCGTCCAGCCTCAACGTGGATCCGCTGGACGATCGCTTGGAGCTGACGAGCTGCACGCGCAGCCTCCACCCTCAGCAGCTCAACCGGCCTCAGATGATCTGCCCCGGCGCCATGCCCCATCCTCCCGTCGCGACAAGCTCGCGAAGCTCATCGTACGGCACTTTCAGCCTCGCTTTCAAGGCCCTGTCGTCGACAGCAGGTGCGCGCTGCTCAGCTACTTTCCCTGCATCGTCTGGCTGCTGATACTGGCATCCCCATCCCCTCGCAGCAGGATCCGTCGCGAGCCCCAACCGAGACAACTCGACACTCACCCCTCCTACACCGCCAATCGACGAGACGCATGTCGCCCGGATCATCAACGGCTACGTCAACAGCAAGTTTGCACGTGGCGCGCGGGGCAAGACGACGGTCGCGTACGTCGGGGCCAAGGTCGACGAGCTCGAGCGCGCGGCCGCGCAGCTGGACGTGCGTCCTCGAAGCGACGGTCTCGCTTCCGCTTCGCCCGTCAGCCGCGTCCGAGCTGACCCCCCGCTCTTCGTCGACCCTTTCGCACAGATTGCCTGCCTACCAGCTGTCATCGCCCGCAGTCGCCAGCTGCATGGCATGCCCGTGACAGATCCAAGCCTGCCCTCGTCGGCGGCGGTCAACCGGGCCGAGTCGACCATTATCTTCGACCGGTCGCTCGCGCCGGAGGACGACTACCTTCCACCCTACCGGGCGAGTGCGACGGCGCCCTGACGTCCTTGCACTGCACCTCCTCTCAATGTCTCCCAGACCGCCTTATGACTGACCCAGCGAATAAATTTTGTGACGACATGACGATGATTACTGTACATGACCTGACATTTATGGGGCAAGCAGGCGGACTGGTTGCGATCAATGAGCGATGTGTTGAAGCTGGTCCGGCCTGTATCACTGGCGACAGATCATGAGCGACTGAAGCTGGTGAGCAGTTCAAGCTTCACGAAAGCGGAACCTTGATCTTCGAAAGCGCTGCGACGGAGGTCAGGCGCCTCCCTCACTGATAAGCCTGCGTACCGACCTCGACGGAGGGGCAAGGAATAGACCTTGGGAAGACGCGCGGCGCGGGGGCGTGCGTGCGTGAGCACCCTGGCGAGGCGACGCCTCAGGCGTCCTGGTGGACCGCTTCGGGACGATTGTCGCTCGTACCGAGTGAGGCCGACACGACCCCTCAGCGCTGGGAGTGTGGCTTCGTCATGGAAAGTAATGAATACAGTGGGTTCGCGTGGCTAAGGTGGTCTGGGAGTGCGAAAAGTCGACCCGGGATGGGTTCGGGGCTTTCTCACAGACAGCAGTAGCCGCCGTCGATGATGTGGTTGGATCCCGTAGTAAACGTCGACGCGTTCGAGGCGAGGTAGAGGTAGAGGCCCTTGAGCTCGCGGACGTCGGCCTCGCGGCCCTGCGGGGTGCGCTCGTGCCAGATGGGCTTGAGCGGGATGCACTCGGGCGGCGGGGCGGCGGTATCGATGTAGCCGGGCGAGACGGCGTTGACGCGGATGTTGAGCGGGGCAAACTCGACGGCGAGCGACTTGACGAGGTGGATGCAGCCGGCCTTGGCCGAGTTGTAGCAGCCCTGCATCTGCGGGACCTGTGGGGGTAGCGCGAAGGGTGGGAAGCCAGGTCAGCGAGACGTGCGCGCTCTCTCTCTCTCGCGCGGCATATGCGAGGGGAAAAGGGTACTGACGTTGACGATGACACCCGACATGGAGGCGGTGACGATGATGTTTCCGGGCTTGCCGAACGACTTGAAGTCCTGGGCGGCCTTCTGGGCGCAGTAGAAGACACCAGAGTAGTTGACGCGGATGATGGCCTCCCACTCCTCGGGCTTGAGCGTCAGGCAGGGGTTGTTCTGCTGGACGCCCGAGTTGGCGACGAGGATGTCGTACGAGCCAAACTCGCTGGTGACCTCGTCAAAGACGCGGTGGATGTCGGCGTACGAGCCGACGTCGCACTTCTTGGCGACGACCTTGACGCCGTACTCGTCGGCCGTCTCCTTGGCGCGCTCGATCGCCGACGGCGACGAGTTGTAGATCATGACGACGTTGGCGCCGGCCTCGGCGTACGCCTGCGAGACGGCGAGGCCGATGCCGGAGCCACCGCCGGTGATGATGGCCGTCTTGCCCTTAAGCGAGAACAGGTCCTTGATCGAGTACGAGATGTCGGGCTTGGGCTTCTGCCTGGAGAGCGGGCCGGCGGGCGAGGGAACGATGAGGTGAAAAAGTCAGCCACGAGGCGCCAGAGGCTGGGCAGGACGAGGTGCGAGTGCGCCCTCGAGGGGCGTCTTGCAGCTGCACAGAGCCGAGGTAGACGTACTCGGCGGGCATCTTGAGAAAGAGTTGGAGGGTGAGAGAGAGCTAGGAGGGAGGGAGTGGGGGGGGGGGGTGATGTGTAGGAGAGGGATGACAGGCCTGTCCGATGCTCTTTATGAGCGATGCGGCAACGGCGGGCGAGCGAGCAGCGCGTCGGAGGTCGGCAGCCGCCGCCCGCTCGGGAGAAAAACGTCACCGCCCGACGACCAAACACCACCGAGCTGCCGCCAGCCGCCCAGGGCGCCCAGCCAGCCATGGCCAGCTCTCGAGTCGAGCCCCTGTCGACAACCAGTCTACTGCTCCTGCTGCCTCGAGCACCCCACGCCGCGGGACGTCTTCGTTCGCACATGCCGACCTTCCCTGCTCAACTCGCGCCGAGAGTCGTGAGACCGAAGGGGACGGCCCTGCGCGCAGCAACACGCTCGTCTCGCTCGCTGCCGCCGCCGCCGCCGCCGCCGCCGCCCGTGACGTCGCTTCTCCTTGTGTGCGGGGCGTCGCCCGGGGCCGAGTGCGGCAGTCGCCTCGTCGCCCGCCTCGGTCGGTCGGTTCCCCGCCGGCACCCGCACTACTCGGTCGACCGGTCAAGTCGTTTTGACGACCGTGTTGCCCAGCGGACGGCTAAGTCGTGACGTCGGCGTCGGCGTCGTGCGCCCTCCCTTCCGAACGCGAGCTCGGCCGAGCCTTCCGTTCCTTGGCCGCCTGCGCGGGGCTTGCAAGGAGCGTGCGCGCAAGCTCTGCCCAAGAGGAAGGTCACGGACGTCGATCCTCCCCTACTCTGACGCCCTGACGTGACTGACTGTTCTTCACGACGGCGCTTGCTCCTCTGCGGCGCCGGCCGTCGGCCAAGCGGGAAAACCAGAGGACGTCGAGGCGGTGCGCCTGCCCGTCAGCGGGCAGCAGCCGTAGCAGCAGCGGCGGAGCTGACCCGCTGTTCGGGCTGACAGAAAGACGCAGCCAGCAGCAGCTGAAGCGCTGACGACGCAACGAGCGACGATCAGCAATGTACAGGGTGGATACAGGGCGGCCGTCTTCTTTGCTCGGCTCGGCACCGCGCGGTCGACGACGGCGCTGCCGTCGCAGGCACTAATGATCCGCCCGACCTGCGACCGAGCATCTGCGCCACCTGCCATTGGACGAGCAGACCCGGTTGGCTGACGCTCAAGGCCCCTGTCACGACGACACGCCTCTGGCTATCGGCCCCAGCTCGTCGTAGAGCAAGCTTTGCCTTGACGAGAGCACTGACCGGCGGAGGGTTCTCTCAACACCGCTCGACGACGCCACCTTGTTGCGCACTCCAACCGACGAGACGCCCGACTCTCGTCGGGTATCGATGCCATCTGCCTGGCCATTGTATGGCCAGAGGAGCGGTGACGATTTGGCTGAGCTGCGCCGGCCGAGCATGGCTGATCAGCGCTGAGTAAGTGACTCTCGACTCGCGCAGTTGGCATAGACGACGGCCAGTGCCAGGCAGGACAGAAACCTATTGGGATGACGCCGCGCTCTACTCGCCCCAGTCGTACACGCCAGCCGTCGCAAGACCGCTGGCGATCTAGCTGGCCGAGCCCTCTCCGCGCCAATCGGCGTCCGCGCGAGGCTTGCCTCCCAGCGGGCGCGCTGCTCGACCGCCAGGGTTGCATAGTCGACGTGCCTCCTTGAACTTGATTTCAGCACTTCGCCGGCGCTACATCGGTGGATTGATGGCCATTGCTGTCGAGTCTTGAGGGCTGGGGTGCTCGTAGGCCTCGGTCAACGGACAGATAAGTCGGACGAGGACAGGGCCAGCGGTGGCAGGCGGGCTAGGATGACGTTCGACCACCTTCCTAGGCTATTGGCGAGCACCCCATCACCCGCCAGGCTGAGAGCTGCGAGCCCCGGCCACGTGAGGCAGCGACGGGCCGACGCCGCCCCGAGGCGCGTGAGCTCGTCGCGTGAGCTCGTCGCTGCCCGCAAGGATCAGCTATGTCCATGAACCTCGACTTCGGCATCGTCACCTCCCAGCGAGCCTCCTCAACACCTCCCGCCCAACCTCGACCACCACTCCCTCTGGCAGCTTTATTTAGGTCTCAAAGCCGGCGTCTCCGCCTCCTCCTCCTTCTCCTCCTGCTCCACCTCCTCCCACCCCCTCACGAACGATGGCCTTCCTCCTACCTCTCGCTCTCCCCGCCATCGCAAACGTCGCGACGAACATCGGCGTCGGCGTGTCGAACGCGCTCTCGGCCGACACAGCCTCGGTCACCGTCCAGCTCGGCCGCTTTGTCTGGACGAACGCCAAGGGCTTTCCTTTCAACGAGCTCCCCTTCGAGCTGCGGGAGAGCATCCTTCTGATGGCCCTGGCCGAGTCGCGCTCGTACGCAGCTGCCCTTCCTTTGCCTTGGTCCTCATCGTCGCGCTTGCTGACCGCTTGACCGATCTCGCAGGCTCATCCTCCCGCCGCCCGTCATGCTCGACCCGTTCGCACCGATCAGCGCGTCCCAGCTCGCCGCCCTCCGTGCCCGATCGCCTCTGCACCCCAACAACCCCCACTACCGCTCGATCGTCGGCGAGCATCGGTCGGCCAACGGCTACCCGACGAGCTCGTGGCGTTGGTTGACCGTCTCCAAGGAGTGGTGGGCCGTCCTCAGGCGGGAGCTCTGGCGCGACCTCGTCAGTCGCTCCGACCGCATTCTACGTCGATCCTTCCAACGGCACACACGGCTGCTGACATTGTCCTCGACACGCCCTCACGTTACAGATCCTTGGCGGCGGTCGGCCGTATGCCAACTTTCTCAACGACTTCCTCCGTCAGCCCGACTCGCACGTCCTGCCGTTCGTGCAGACGCTGTCGCTCCTTGACGGCTTCCTCGACCCATCAGAGATATGTGCGTCACTCGGCGCCCACTCCTCCCTCGTAGCCGCCAGACATGCTAACGATGTGCCTTCCCCTGCGCGACTTGCAGACGAAATCCTTGCCGACCCGCGCCTGCGCAAGGTTATGAGCATCTCAATCCTGCCAACCTTCCCCCACCCCTCTTCGCCCTTCTTGCCGCCACCGCCGGCCTTCCAGCTCGGCCTGCAGATGATCCCAGTCACCAATGGCCTCCAGCTGCTCGCGATCGGTCTCCCGCTCGACACATGCACGAACGCGACTTCGCGCGCGCACCTCGGTCGGCTCCGGCTGACCCAGCTCGGGGTGACGTTCAACCGGCCAACCGAGGAGCTCATGGCCGAGCTCTGGTCGCTCGTCGGCGAGACGTGCCGGACGCTCTCGGTCCGCTACACGCCTCCGATCCGGTCGGTCGGCCATCAGATCCAGCTCGAGCCGCTCGTCGACCCGGCCGTGCTCGTCCGATCGGCGCTTCGCAAGCTCCCGCACGTCGTCTTCTACCTTCCCCGCATGCTCTCGCTCGCTGCGCTGCCGTACGAGAATCAGCCTCGGGAAGGCACGCGGCCGACGACAACGAGCTTCGCCCAGCGGCTCGTCGACCTCGTTGCCGTCGACGACGAGCTGCGCGACAAGATCGAGGTCTGGCTCGTCGGCGGCGTCGCCGGTCTCCTCCGGGGCGGCGTTGGCGGCTTCGACCCGCTCGACCCGGCAACCCCAGGCGGCGGCAGCGAGGAGCCAAACGAGCGTCTCTGGCCCGTCTCGGTCGAAGCTGCGCTCGAGGCTGGGATGAGCGAGGACGATCGGCTGCGGGCGGCTGCCGGCCGGCGACGGTCGAGCGCGGCCGAGCTCGACCAGCGCAATAAGGAGACGTGGACGCGCCAGACGGACCTCCGCTTGCTCGGCGGCCTCTTTGGCGTCCGGATGGAGAGCCGCAAGACCGGTGGCTCGTCTTAGGAGGGTAGCCGACGACCATGAGCCCCCCGTCGCTCGACGGTCTGCTGGCTCTTGCTCCGATCGCACGAGCGTTCGCAGGCTCGCTTGACAGCCGGTGACGTCCTAGGGCGAGGCGGCGGCGTGGCGTGACGGCCGGCCAAACAAGTCGTCGAGTCGGCGGCGGCGGCGCGCGCGGCCGAAGCAGCCCCTTTTTTTGCGGCCATTTGGCCGAGCCGTTGCTGGCCGAGCGCCGAAGGCACCCCTCATGTCGAGTGCCATGCAGCCTTAAAGAGACGACAACCAGTAGCAGCTCTCCTCTTGCAGACATCTCTCACCTCAGCCCAGCAAGCCGTCACGCCAACGACCGCCATGCCCTCCTCGGCCTCCTGCTCCCGCTTCCTGATCGCCGGCTTGGCCGGTCTCGGCTCCCTGAGCCTGACCGTTCGCGTGCGTTCACTAGGGCTTCCGCTCCCGCCCGTGGCCTACAAAACCGACCACTGAACCGCCCCCGCACCTGCCTGCCAGGCCGCTGCCGACGACGAGTTCTCGGCCAACCCGGCCGACCCCAACTATAAGCGGCCGATCGCCGGCTACGTGCGTTCCCTGTCGCTCGCCCATCCCGCCTGCCGACGTGTGCTGACCTAGCCTGACCCGCGCTCCCTTGTAGGTGCCGGACGTCAGCGCCGCCGCGCTCTTTGCCCTCTTCTTCACCATCCTGACCGTCATGACGGTCCTCCGTGGGTGCCGGGCCGAGTTACTCTGCGAGACTCGAGCACCAATCCGAGCTGACGTCTCCTCCCCCGCTCCTCGCACAGACTACATTAAGCGCCGGATGGTCGTTTGGCTGCCGATCGGTCTCGCAGGCATGTCGATCGGCTACGGCATCCGTGTACTCTCCCACTTCAAGGTGCGACTGGTCCTGGTCTCTATCGCCTGCGTTGCTCGTTGACGCTCTCTCCGTTTGCAGGCTTGGTCGATCCCTGTCTACGCGGCTTCGAAGTGAGCGCGCCTCGGCCGGTCACACCATCCCGAATTATGCACTCACCTTCAGCCTGCCTCCTCTGCCGCAGGTTCCTCATCCTCCTCACGCCCTGCGCCATGCTGGCGGCCTGCTACCAGCTGCTCGGCCTCATCGCCAACGCGCTCGGGCCCGACACAATTGCCCGCGACTGTCTCCCGATCCGGACAACCAGGATCGCCAAGATCTTTGTCACGGTCGACATCATCACCTTTATCGTCCAGTTGGCCGGCTCTGGCCTGTCGATCCAGGATGGGACTGCGGGCAAGATCGGGATGTGGACCGCGCTCGTTGGCAGTACGTCTTCTTGCCGTACTCTTCTCCCGCCCTTGGCTGTTCCTGACGGCCTCTGTGTCGCTTCTTACAGTTGTCATCCAGCTCAGTACGTCCAGTCCAGTGCAGACTCTCGCCGGCGAGCGCTGACAGCCGACTCATCCTGCTCGCTCCTGCAGTCTCGCTCAGCGGCTTTATCGCCATCTTTGTCCTCTTTGGCCAGCGCATGTGAGTCGGAACGATGGCGCAGCCGGCGACCCTCCCTGCATCTGACGCCGACTCTGCTCGCCTCCCTCAGCTGTTCGCGCCATGTTCAGCTCTGGTATCACCACGACAGCCGCTTCTCGTGGTCGCCCAAGGAGATCTTTTCGTGGCAAGAGGTCGACAACTGGAAGGTTGCCTACCTGACGACGCTCGTGGCCTCGGTCCTGCTCTGGATCCGCTGCGTCTACCGGGCTGCTGTGCGTCGACCTTCGGCCGGCAGCACCTGCCCGGCCTCTTCTGTCGTCGACCTTGCCCGCTGACTCCCTGTCCTCTTCTGACGTCAATTTCGAAGGAGTACGGAGGCGGCCACGATGGCGCGATTGCGACCAACGGTGAGCCCGGCCTATTTGTTTTGCTTCCCTCTCGTTCGCGCAGCTTTCCTGACCGGGATTTCTTGGCCCATCCCCCCTCTTTCGGCGCTCAGAGGTCTGGATGTACCTTCTCGACGCGCTCCCGATCCTCGTCGCCATGACCGGTTTCGCCTACTTCTGGCCGGCTCGCTTCCTTGCCATCCAGAGCGAGGCCGACGGCAGCAGCAGCGGCGGGCACGGCCTCGCGCCGATGGTAGCACCGACGCAGTCGTACGAATCGTCTGCGTACTCGGAGCAGACAGCTTGGTCCAGTAAGCCGAGCAAGTCGTACCAGCAGGTCTAGCCCGGCCTTTGGATCGCTTGGCCCTTTCCCGGCTCGCCCTTCTTGTCTCATGCGCCTCCGACTCACGCTTCCCTCCTACAATGACCATCATCGATGACCCGACTCTGCTGCTGTCGACTTAGAGGAGAGCGGCGACGTCGTCGACTTGCGAGCGACGAGCCCTGCTATACGGCTCGCGGCCCACCTCGCCTCGCCCGGCCTGGTCCTGATCCGGCTTTGACCGCCAGCCGTGTACTCTTCCTCCTTTGACGACTTGTGATGGCCATGACCTGTGCCGACTTGCTTACCGGCTCGAGTCTCGCAGGGACGCCTGCCGCTCTCCCCCTCGCTCAGTTATGCGCGAAAAAGGTTTCGTTTCAATCATGAAGAACGGTGTACAATATGTCGGGTGGTGGTGGTGGTCCCGCAAGCCCGCGAGTGACCGAGAGAGAGGGAGAGAGGAGAGGATTGCGGGGGAGGGTACTAGGGTTGGGTCGGGCGGGCCGGGTGAGAACTAAGGGGGTAAGAAGTGAGGGAATGCGAAGCAGGACCGTTTTGAAAGTGAGAGAGAGGAGCATGTGGATCGTCTAAGAGATAAAAGGGAGAAGGAGCGGAGCGCGCCCTGAGAATCAGAAGTGCGGCGCGTTAAGAATGATGCCCATGAGGCAGCCCGCGAGGACGCCGACGACGGGGACGGTGATGACCCAGCCGAGGACGATCCATCCAAAGGTCCGCCAGTTGAAGGCCTTGAGGTCAAAGTTGGCCATCGCGACGCCGAGCGTGGCACCGGTGATGCACATGGTCGTCGAGACGGGCAGGCCGTACTGCGAGGCCAGGAGGACGGTGATGGCCGCGCCGAGCTCCATCGAGAAGCCCCGCGAGGGCGACATCAGCGTAAGCTTGTTGCCAAGGATGCGCATGATGTTGTAGCCGTAGGTTGAGAGACCGATGACGATGGCAGCACCGCCAAAGACGAGGATCCAAACCGGGGTCGGGGTGTTCTTGGCGAGGGGCTCGGACGTGCTCCAGACGTGGTAGATGGCGGCGTAGGGGCCGATGGCGTTGGCGACGTCGTTGGAGCCGTGGGCGAACGAGGCCGTGCAGGCGGTGAGGACCTGGAGGAACGAGAAGGCGTGCTCGGTCTCGGACGGGTACTGCTTGGCGGCGAGGTGCATCTGGTGGAGCCGGTCGGCGGCCGCGTTCGACGACGTCTTCTTCTGCTCGGCGTGGATGTCGACTAGACGGAAGGAAAAGAGTATTGGTCAGCGGGAAGAGTCAGAGACACAGACAGGGAGGAAGAGCAAGAACGCACTCGAAGTTCCGTGCGAGATGATCTTCCAGACCTTCATGACGAGGTTCTTGGGCGTGTACCACGGGCCGACATCGGGCTTGCTCTCGCCCTCGACCTCGGCCAGGGGAACCTCGGTGCGCGAGACGGGCGGGGTCGACTCGATGTCGTCCGGGTTGTGGTGCTCCTTGACGTCGTTGAGCGAGTCGGACCGGCGGGCAGCGGCGGCCTCGCGAGCCTCGGGCGTGTGCTCCTCCTCCTTGTAGACGCGGTAGTCCATGACGTGGGCGGGGGTGCCGATCGTGCCAGCGTCGGCGGGAGCCTCGCGCCAGAAGAGGGCGGGGCCAAGGAAGAAGTGGTAGAAGCGAAGGGCTGGAGGAAGGCAAGCGTGATCAAGGGCCGATCACGAGGAGCGCGAGTGGAGTAGAGCAGACGGAAACGCACTGTAGTCCTTCTTGACGACCTTCTGGTTAACGTAGGGGACCCAGAAGAGAGCCGAAAGGATGGCGACGACAGCAGCGGTGCCGACGATAGCGCCGGCGACAACCTCGCCCGAGAGCTTGTCGAGCTTGAGGTTAGGTGCGCCCTTGTAGACGATCGACATGGTGCAGACGGCGGCGGCGGTGAAGAAGAAGAAGGGACCCATGATGAAAGCCGCCTTGATCGAGTTCTTGCGCTCGAGGACGGTGTACTTGGCGAGGAGGAAGATGATGGCGCCGAAGCCGGCGGCGATCGAGGGAGCGATGATGAAGCCGGCAAAGATGGTGGCGAGACCCTTGCCGCCGTTCCAGCCCCACTGGACGGCGTCCTTGCCGCCGACGGCAACGCCGACACCGGCGAGGGCCGAGACGATCGAGTAGGTCGTCGAGACGGGCCACGAGAGGCGGGTGCAGACCATGAGCCACGAGGCCGAGACGGTGAGGGCGACGGTGAAGGCAAGGAGCTGAACGCCGGCGTTGCCGTCAAAGGACGAGAGCGAGATGATGCCGTTCTTGATGGTCGAGGCGACCCGGGCGCCGACGAGGACGGCGCCGAGGAACTCGCACAGGGCGGCGGCGATGCACGCCTGCTTGAGCGTCAGCGACTTGGACGAGACCGAGGTCGCGAACGAGTTGGCAACCTGTAACAAAGGAGGCGGACGAGGTCAGCGTCAACTCTGTTAGTGGAGCCGGCGACAGGGGAGACGCACGTCGTTGGCACCAATGTTGTAGGCGTCGAGGAACGCGAACATGGTGCCGATGGCGAAGAGGTAGCTGCGAGGCACGGGAGCGGTCTGTGTGTCAGAGACAGGTCGGATCGGGGCGGCAGCAGGAGGCCGGGCGGAAGCGGCGACTCACTCCCACTGGTGAGCGATAGGCATCTTGGGCGAGGAAGCTTGCCTGGGTCGGAGGGGAGGCGAGAGAAGGAGGAGAGCGGGACGGATGGGCGGCTGGTCGGACGAGGGAAAAAAGCGAGCAGGCAGAGTGATCCTTCCTCCGGTTCTTGAAGGGCGGCTCGTGCAGAGCAGGGGCAGGCCAGACGCACGGGTGCCTGCGAGCACCAAGTCTTGGCGGACCCGCTCGAGGCCTGCACGCCTGCTGCGCCTCGGACGCCAGCCTCTGTCGGACCTGGTGCCAGGCTTGGATGCTCGCACGACCGTGCGCCTTTCTTTTCTTTCCCGCCTACCTTATTGCTTCTTTGGCCCGCTTCCGACCGACCCCACCTCTGCCGGCTCTCAACCCGTCGGAGGGAGGCTCGCTCGTGCGCGCGAAAAATGCGCCGGTGGAGCCCGCGTGCCGCCACCTCGCCCTTCGCTGCGGGGCCGGACAACGCGGTCCACGGACGAGTGCAGCACGGGGGTTGGCGAAAAGGGGACCTCGGCTGGGCGTCTGGCTCGGCGGGCCATACACCGTGGCCGTCGGTCGTCGCGCGGGCCGGCGTCCCCTCGAATCCAAGCGGCCTGGCGTTGTCGGCACAGGTCATGGTCATTACAAGTCGTCAAAGGAGAAAGTGTACAAGGCCGGCGGTCAAAGTCGGGTCACGAGAAGGCCGGGCGAGGCGAGGTGGGCCGCGAGCTGTATGGCGAGGCCTGGCGCGAGCTGAAAGCAGGGGTCGTCGCTCGAGAGTCGACGACATCGCCGTAGCCCGGCGGCTGCAACCAGGGGACGTCGGCCTCCTCCTCATCGTCCTCAGGCCCATCGACGAGGCCGAGCGGCTGCGGGGCGACAAACTCGTCCTCCTTGCCCTTGCCCTTGCGGTCGCTCTTTTGCGGGTTCGTGCCGAGCTGCAGAGAACACGGTCGAATCGAAAGCGTCGGGTTAGCCCAAGCTCCCTGCGGCGACCACGCAAAGGTCGTGCAAGGGCGACGTACGAAGCGCCAGAACTCGGCTTTGTAGGCTTTGCGCCGGGCCTTGGTGTCGCCCTCGAGCTCCTTAAACTTGGCGAGGATCTGGCGCTTGATCTCGGGGGAGGCGAGCGCAAAGGCGTCTTGGCCCTGCTTGAGCCGGATCTCGCGGACCGCCGGTAGCTGCTTCGACTTGGTGCCCTCGAGCTTGCGCATCGTTCCTGCAGCGGGGAGAAGAGGAGGGGACGTGAGTGAGGAACCAGGCCACGATGCTTGACGTTACGAAGCGACACACCTTGGGCTGGAAGGGCGACGAGGGCGAGCGCGCCGGCGGCCGGTCGCATGACGAGGTTCAACCACGACTGGCCGACGCCCTTGGCGACGCCGACGATGCCCTCCTTCTTGCCGCCGCGGATCGGCTCCATCACGAGCCCGACCACCGAGTCGGTGATGCCGTAGGCGAGCGCCTGCGAGATAGGATGAGAGTTAGCAGCCGAAGAAGTGGCGAAGGTAAAGGTGAGGCGCGACGAGCCTTGGAGCCCTCTTCGAGACCCGAGACGAAACCAGTGACGTCTCGATCGTTGACGGTGCGGACCTCGGAGCCTACGAATCGCCAGTGTCAGCTCGGTAGCCGATCATGCCTCTCAGAGAGCGGCGCTCAGGCTCACCGTAGCTCCGGGGAAGGTTGCCGAAGCCCTCGGAGATGCCGATGAGCGTGTCAAAGATGCCCTTCGGGATGGCCGTCGTCGAGTTCAGGAGGCCCTTGGGGGGGTTATAGAAGATTTGTGCGATGCCCGCCGTGTAGTTCTGCACCGTCAAGCAGGTCAGCATCGTCGGCAGGTCGAGGTCGTCAGGAGCAGCGCGTCACGCACGGCGACGACAGCGAGCACTGCGGTCGCGCCGCCCGAGATTGGGTCGGTCGGCTGCTTGCGCGTCGGGTACTCCTTTGGCCGGTGGACCTCGAGGTCCGACATCTTGATCTTGCCGGCGTCGGCGAGGACCTGAGCGACAAGCGGACAGAGCCTGAGGCAGAGAGCGCGCGACCCTACGAAGACCGAAGGGGAGCGTCAGCTTGCGGCCCTCCGATGCGAGGCAAGGCTCGGGTCAACTCACACCACGTTGCGACCTGCGAGGGGTCGACATCGCAGCGCATATTCTTGAGCGGCAGGTGACGGTGCAGAGAGTCGACGCCAGCCTGGATGCCGTCCTGTTGAGCGAGCGAGCGAATGGTTAGCTGACGGCAGTCGAGGACGACGGAAGCGTCGAAGGCGCACCTCCTGCCGGATCTTCTCGCCCATCGCACGCGCCGCCTTAGCCGACTCGGGTGTGCAGACAAACCGCAGCGCTTCGACGAGCTTCTCGGTCGTCAGCTGTCTGCCAGGAATCCTAGCAAATAGCATAGTATGACGTCAGTCAGCGCGCAGACCTTCCGAACGTCGGCGTGAGCGTGAACGAACCCTGGCGGACCGGCTCCAGCAGAGTGGACAGCGGAAGCCCACCACGGCTGGTCACCAAACCATGGGCAGATGACTGCATGAAGATGAGCGTCAGAGGTCAGCCTTGTAAAGGTCGGGCAGAAGAGCAGCGAGTCGCACCGGTCGGGCAGCCATTCAGCAGACCGATCGCAGTTGTGCCTGCGCCTATAGAACAAAGCTTGGGCGTCAGCATCAGGAACGAGGACGGAAACGATGTCCGTGGCTCACCTCCATGATGAACGACGGCTCGGACGTGCTTGAAGAGCCAGTCGTGCGGCGTGTCGCCCAAGAGAAAGACGCGCCTCGGGTCGATGTCGACCCCGCCAAGACCGCTCCAGCCGACCGAGACGACGGCGCGGACGCCGGCCTGCTCAACGGCCTCAAAGATGATGGCCGATAAGGCCGCTGGATCCGAGACCGGCACCGAGCCGAAGCTGGGCAAGAGCGAGCCAGGAGAAGGATTGTCAGCGTCGATGCCCAAACGATGACCGTCAGAGAGGCTCGCGGCGAACCCGATGTAGATCGGCGCCTCGCCAGCCCGGAGGAAGGCGTCGAGCTCGGCTGGCGGCTGGTAGCCCGTGCTGCCATCGAGAAAGTAGAAGCCCGAGATGTCGGTCGTGTTGCGCCAGTCCTTGGGCTTCGGAATGACGCTTGGCGACCAGCAGTAAGTGTAAGGAACCCGCAGCCGGTCGACGACGCCCGGCCCGGACCTGCCAGTCAAAGGAGGAATGCCGAGCGTGTTGCGCCGGAGCTTATTGATAATGCCCGATAGGCTGTGAAGAGGAAGAGCGAATCAGGTCAGTCAGAACGGTTGATCGGCTTATGAGGCGCAGCAGGCGGGGAGGACGCACCCAGACCACGTGAACAGGTCAGCGACCCCGTAGGAGAGATAATTCGTCAGGCCAGGCTTGGCGGTCGAGCTCTGGACGTTAACGAGCGGATGCGAGAACTCGACCGTCGGCGTCCACGGCATGCAGAAGGTCAAGTGAAGCGGCACTGCAAGAAGATGAATGGGCGGCTTAGCGTCGGAAGGGATGCGCGAGCACGAGGGGCGACGCACGGCCAAAGGCTTCAGCGAGGTGGATGTGGGCGAAGCTCGGCGGGTTGGCCATCAGGACGTCGGGCGTGAACGAGCGCCCGGTGACCGAGTCGGGCATGTGGGTCGCCAGATAGCAGCCGTGCATGATCTAAACGATCGGTGTGCAGACATAGTCAGCCGGCCGCATTTCCTGCAGCGCAAGTGACCGAGCGAATGCACCTCAGCTAGCATCTTCTTCTTGCGTCCGACGTCGCCGTTGGTGAGCGAGTCCATGCCGGGCATCAGGCCCGGGTCTGTTGAGCAAGCACAGCCTGGTCTTGAGCCCCTGAAGCTGAGCCACGATGGACAAAGAGAAAGGCGGACCGACTCTTGACCATCCACGCCATCAGCTCCTTCGGGTCGCCGCCGATGTCAAAAAACTCGATCCGGCCGTTGCCGGTCGAGCGGACCCAGTCGGCAAACACGCCATGAGTGGCGATCCGGACGCGATGGCCATGGGCGATGAGTGCGAGGGCCAGAGCGAGGAATGGCTGCCAAGGTCGGTGCGAACAGGAAACAGAATGTCAGCTCTTCCTGTCTTGTCAGGGCAGAGCACGGCCGAACCGTCTCACCTGGACGTCGCCTGGCGGAAGCGCATAAGATTGCGACGTGGTCAACTATCAGCCAGAAAGAGATGAACCGAGAGCGCAAGACGCACCCCGGGAGCCGACGATCATGATCAGGATCGAAAGGTTTGGGACGACGCCGGCCCACTTGTTGTAGCCAGGCTTGTGCGCGGGCTCCTTCTCGACGAACGGCTCGGCAACGTCGTTCGCATAGCCTGCACAGATCCAAGCTGGTCAGCGAGGCAGAGTATCTTGAACTCCGGAGGCGAAGGCGACGCACCAGGAGGGAGGTCAGGCAGAAACTTGGCGAAGCGGAGATCCAGCTGCAGCCGGCCATCCTCGCCAACCTTGGTTGACGACTTGAGATTCGAACCTTTGAGGTCAAACGAAGTCGTGCCTGTCGACATAGAGCAGAGGCGGCAGTGAGCAGAGAGGGCGGCAGAGCGAGCCAAGTCGAGCTTGAGCTGGCCGGATGGGAGGGGGGCCAAGCTGCTGCGGGGCTGAACGCACTGAGGGCGGGCGAGCTCGGGCCGGACGACCAGTCGTCGCCTTGGCCGAACGCGGGCGGTTCGCGCTGGGATGCCCATGACCGCTGGCGGTCGGCCGTCGGGCGATCAGGCAGCGGCGGGCGAGGAGGGAGCGGCTTGTCCGACATGGAAGGCGAGGAGCGTATGGATGTCGATGGGACAAGGGCGAGGGCAGCGGGATCTACGAGCCGCTCGAGATGAGAGAGTCTTTGGCCGCTCCGAGGCCGATATGGCCGCCGGCAAGCTGGCCGCCGTTCGACGTCGCTTCCGGCACCGTGACGACGAGCGACGGCCTGTCTTCCAGCTGGGTCCACGCCCGCTTCGTGACGGTGACCGCTTGCAGTCAGCAAAGATCAACAGGCGAATAGGCGAGCAGGAGTCGAACTGAAGCGACAGGACAGCTGGCCATGGTGGGTTGTGGGTCGACGGCGAAGGCGGCCAAGCAGCTGGCACCTGAACGCGGGCAGGCCCGGCCGCCAACACCCATCCTCTCCACGCACCCGTTCCTTTTGCATTCCAACCCTCTGCTCCGCTCAGCTTTATGGACCCAGTGGCAACATCGTCATCGACGGCCGACAGCACACCGGCAGCGGCCGGCGCCGGTGGCTCGGGTAGGTCAGGCCGCCGCGGCCGGTCGGGCAACGGCGGTGGGCGGTCTCGCACGCCTCGCAAGGAGACCGGCGGCCAGGCGGGCTCCAGTCGGCAACAACAGCAGCACTCGACTAGCCAGGACGAGAGCGACGTCTGGGAGACGCCGGCGCTGGGAGATGAGCGCAAAGAGGCTCTCAACGTGCGTCTGGCCGGAAGACCGGGGGGTCCCTTGGAGGCGACGGGCGCTTTGAGCGATGCGTGCACGATGCTGCCATGCTGAGCCGACCCCTCCGACTCCTCGCCCTCTCAGTGGCAGCAGACGTTGGCTTCGCCGCAGCCCAAGGGCAGCGGGTCGGGCAGCTCGGGCCGGAATCGCAAGCAGCGGCCTGGACTGCCTGCGTCCGCCGCCTCTGCTCCGCCGGTCCCGGGCCAGCACGCGCCCTTTGTCGAGCTCGCCCAGCAGGCAGCGCAAAGCGGCACCGGCGGCGACGCACCGACCTGGCAGCAGGCCCTCTTTAAAGCGCCTGCTACATCGGTCCAAGCCAGCCGGTCGACGACGTCTCTCCCCGCGGGTGTGCTCAACATCGCGCTCCCTCCCTCGCCCGCAGCCAAGACCGGCGGCGGGAGGAGCAAGCGTCAGCGCGGCGGCGGTGGTGCTAGCAGCAGTGCTGAGCCGTCCTCGTCTCTCCCGTCGAGCTCTCTTCTCGGCCAGCAATCGCAAGGCCAGCTCCCCTCGAAGCATGTGCCACCTCATCTCCTCCCCCCTCCGACCGCGCCGGCGGCCATGCGCTCGGCCTCGCTCCCGGCCGAAGACGCCGGCGCCATGTACGCCGGGCCCGACTACCATTCGTCGCCAGCAGCCGAGGACCTACCCCGGCCGAGGTTCCCTCCCCGAGTGCGCTGAGCGTGCCTCGGAAGCGGCGGTGTCGTCGGACTGCACGACGAGCTGCCGAGCTTGACGGCCTTCTGAGGTCGCTCGACCACCTCCTAGTCGCGGTCGGCTCCTTCGCCCGGGACGGTCGTCCTCGCTGAGGATCATCCGCAGCTACTTGCCTAGGCAGGTCCAACCGGCGACCGTCTTCGCCTCGCGATGCTTCGGATCTGGCGCCCAATCTGGCCTCGCGTTCTGGCCCGGCGTCGGCCGGTTCGCATTGCCCACACGCTCACGCGGAAGGTAAGGGACAGGGACACGTGTATCATGGCATTATCGGACCCGCAGACTCGTCGGAAAAGCCTGAGCTTTGGCGGCGTGCGGTATAGGGCGGGAAGCGTGGCGAGAGGAAGGGGGTCATACAGTCGAGAGGCGCGGATTAAGCGAAGGAGAGGGTCTCGGACGTGGCATTAAGTCAAGGGAGACAGAGGTCGGGGGTCCGGAATAGCGGTGCGCTTGGGAAGGGAAGGCGGCCACGTTTAGACCTCCTCAATGTCCTCCTCGGGCGGGCCCTCGGAGATCTCGACCTTGCCCTTGTCGGTGAGGGTCGTGCCGCGGGCCGACGCCTTGATGCCGCGCGCGCGGTAGTCGCGGACGGCCTCGTCGGCGAGACCGAGCTGGTCCTGAGGGACCCAGATCGTCTGCTGCTCGGTCTTTGCGGCAGGGTGCGTGAAGGCAGCCTCGAGCTCGGCCTCCTCCCGGGCCGAAGGCGTCGTCGTGCCATTCGAGTTCGACTTGGAGCCCTCGACGTCGTCGTGACGAGGGGAGCCCTTGGCAAAGCGTCCGAGACCGCCAAAGCCGTGCTTCTTGTGGCCATCGTGCTCGACGAGCTCCTCCTCGGTGACGGTCGAGTGGGTCGCCCGCTTGCGCAGCTCGATGTCGTCCTGCGGCGTCGACTCGTGCAAGGGGACACCGGCGTCCTGAGCGTTACTAAGAGCGTTGCCGCCATCGTTGGTCGTAGGCGCGCCCGAGCCGTTGACGGCGTAGTCGGCCGACCGCCGGCCGGCGCTAGACGGGTTGAGCGGCTGCTTGTCCGAGTTGATGCCGTCCTCATCCTCGCCGATGGCCGACGAGCCGTGGCCCTTCTCGGCCGGCATGCCGTACGACCGGTGCGCGAGCGAGACGGGCAGGGCCTTCTTGAGCGGGCCGTAGGAGTCCTCGAGGATGATGTGGAAGGCGAGCTGGAGGATGATTGGGGGGGGAGGGGGTCAGAAAACAGCAGCTTGTACAATGAGCATGGCAGAGGGACGCACGACGATGACGAGCAGGATGATGGCGAGGATGGCCTCGGGCAGCGTCTTGAAGTCGCCGTTCTGGTCCCGGGCAAGGAAGAAGAGGGCGGTGAGGCAGATGCCTGTCGGTTGGCGTATTGCAATCACGTGGTCAGCTGCAGCGCCTGCCATCAGACTAGCCGATCAGATGACGCACCTTGGATGTAGAGGCCGATAAAGACGTGGGTGATCGCCTTGGGGAAGAAGAGACCGCCGGTGTCGGAAGCAGGGCTGCAAGAGCGGGGGCGAGTAGGTTGCATCAGGTCGGGCGCCCTCTCGGCAAGCACATTCCGGTCTGGAGGCGGGTACGCACTCCTGCTCGTAGACCCAGGTGAAGAGATATTTGTAGGCAAAGTAGAGGAGGAAGAAGGAGAAGCAGGCGAGGCCGTTAATGACCGGCTGGATGTTCATGTAGGCGATCGCTGCGGGTTCAAAGGTCGCGCCAGCGGACGGCGTCAGCGAGAGTAGAAGGAGAACGTATGCCAGAGTAGGGCGGGCAAACGCACTGATGACGATGAGGAGCGTCGTGTTGGGGAAGACGGTGCCCCACTGGATCGACCGCATCGTGTATTTGATGTTGTAGACGGCGCGCGGCGTGCTGCCGAGGAGGAACAGCTTGACGTAGTAGAGGGCGAGCGGCACGTATTGGATGAACATGCCGGCAGAGCCGGCGATGCCCTGCAGCGTGATGTACGTCAGGAAGAAGACGGACGCGCCCGGCAGCTTGGTGGCGAGGACGGTCGCGATCGACGACGGGTTGTTGGCGAGCTCGGGCAGGGCCTTGATGAGACCCGAGGCGAGCGTGACGATGAGGAAACCGTGCTGTGCGAGGAGTCAGAGCACCGATAAGGTTAGCGTCGGCATCACCATGGAAGACATGGGAGGCCAGACAACGCACGATGACAAGGAAGATGAAGTAGCGCGTCATGAGCGAGAGCTCGACGCCGGTCCGCTTCGGGATGCCCTCGAATCTGGCGAGGACTTTACGACGAACCAATCGGTCAGCTCGAATCACTTCGAACGAGGACGTCGAGACAAGGGAGACGCACGCCGCAGAATGATCGGCAGCAGCATGAACAGGACGGCAAGCAGCGCCGGCGGCAGGACACCCGAGATGATTCCGGGGACCGGGACCGGGATGCTGCAGAGCCACGCGAGCCAACTGTACTGGATGCTGAGAGGACGCAAGCAAGGAGAATGTCAGTCCCATGAGAGGACGCAAAGCAGCCAGTGGCAGAACTCACCAGAGGGCCGGCACGTTGGAGACGATACCGACGAAGGCGACCGGGATGGCCCAGAAGAGGATGATGCCGGCCGTGATGGCGATCGAGACGTAGCGGCGGACCGACTTCTCGTACCTGGGCACGTCGACATGGATCCAGGGTCAGTCGAGGGCCCACGAAGACGATCTGGGCAGGAGGGCAGCGCAGGGCGACGGACGGGTTCATGCCGAGGTTGGCCCCTGTGAGAGTCGTCGACGAGAAGGCTCATCAGCGGGCAGTCTCCGAGCTGAAGCAGCTCAGGTGGGCACGTACAGATAACGTCGGCAGGCGCCGTTTCAATGTAGCGGCCGCTCATCGCGTAGGGCTCGTTGTGAATGAGCGACTGGCAAGCGAGGTGGGCGCCGATCTGCTGGTTGAAGAGGACAAAGGCCGAGTTGAGGGGCGGATACGTCTCGTCGTCGCCCGTGCCGGGGGTCTTGATGTCACGTCGGAGCTGCTCGCGCTTGCTCTCAAGGTTCTTGTCGTGCTCGACGATCTGGTCCTTGCACCAGTTGATCGTGTCAACTTTGGTGCCGAGGAAGGGCAGCGCAAACGGCATCCACTTGGGCGACGGTAGCTTGTGCGTTGGCCGCTTCTTCTCGGGCACGAGCCGCTCGGCGATGGAGCCCTCGGTCTCGTTCCCGCTAGGGGTCGCCGTCCATTTGTCCTCGAGCGGCTGGCCGCTCTTCTCGGCCGCCTTCTCGGCCTTGGTCCGGAGCTTGTGGGCCGTCTTGATGAGCGCCGTCGTCGCCGACTCGAGCTTCTTGGACGCCTTGAGCCGGTTGTTGAAGTCGTCGGGCATGTCCTTGAGGTCGCTGCGAAAGGGAGAGCACGGTCGGGGTCAATTCAAGAACGCGCCGCATCGCCCGACGCGCTCGGCTCAAAGGCGCACCGGTTGAGCCAAATGTGCTTGGTGCCGCCAGGGATGTGGCTGAAGAGCTGCTCGAGCCGCTCCTCATCCAGATCTGTTCAGAACAAGTTCAAAGCACGTCAGCAGGACGGCTCGGGTCCGGGTTGGCTGCCCGCGGGGCCGGCTGCTGCGCGCGCCCGCGGTCGCCAGGGACGCACACTTCTTCGGAACGCCGGTGAAGAGGACGGTCCGGGCCTGAGGCAGCTTCGAGTGGTCTTCCGAGATGAGGTAGCGCTGGCGGATGACGATCCACTCCTTCATTGCCTCGCGGAGGTTGTAGAGGATCCAGACTGTTGTTTGGCCGGCGCAAGAAAAGGGGGTCAGCGTCTAGGCCCTGTGGCGGCCGGCGATTGCCATGTGGGGGAGGCCAGGGTCTATTTTTCCTTCTCCGCGACCAAGAGGCGACTACTGACAGGTGAAGACCCAGAGTAGGATGAGGTGGGCGACGTAGCGGATCTGCTTGTCGGGCGCGATGTTGCCAAAGGTGAACTTGTTGAGGCCCTGGTTGCCCTCGACCGAGGTGTTGACCGAGTTGACCGGCATCAGGATGATCCACGAGAGGGGCCAGATTGGCAGCAAGATCTTGATGACCATCCGGAGGAAGAGGAGGTAGCAGTAGGCGTCGGCGCCGTTGTTCTGGAGGACGAGTTTGGGGTCACTGTGCCAGAGGGCCATCGGCCAGCCGAGCAGCGACGGTGAGAGCGGTCCGACGCGCTTCCTGCAAAGGAAGGAAGGCAGGTGAAGACGCGTCAGGAGCCTGCTGCAAGTTGGGATGAGAGGCTGCATATCTGGTCATACTTCTCATCGCGCGGGATGTAGGTCCGGGGCTCATAGATTGAGCGGAAGCGCCGGCGGATGAGCGTGAAGGCTCCGATCTCGATAGCCGCAATGACGACGTTGAGAACGAGCGCGGTCGTGAAGGTCTCGGTGCTGGCCGAGGTGGCCTTCTCAGCTGGAGAGGAGAGCAAGGGATCAGCATGCAGGTCCTCAACGGCGAGCAGCACAGCTTGCGCCAACCCGAGCTCGCCACAAGGAGGAGAGGAGGCTGGAGCTCACGGGAGCTGAGGTTTGACGGAAGCAACGCGAGGAACACAGATAGACAAGCGAGCAAGCGCGTGCGTCGAGGAGAGTGACGATGCAGAAGCGCGTCGAGCGAGCGTTCACGGAGAGCAGGTGAAGGCAAGCAGAGTGGCCGATGAAGACGGGGCAGCCGGAGGCAGGAGGCAAAACGTCAGGTCGCGTCCGAGAGCGAGCACATCGGAGGGAGCGCGGCGGGCGCTGCCTCGCCGCGTCCGGGTCGCGAGAAGGGACACGCACGCCGACATCCTTGCCGGGAAGAGTTGCTTGGAGGGCGACTGCGACCGAGGCGACTGAGATTGAGGAAGGAGGAGAGGTGGGTGTCAGGAGGGAGGACCGACCGCGGCTTCAAGCTCAGCCCACCAAGGGCGGGGCGCGCCCAGCAGGCGACCAAACCCTACCGCACCTTTCCCCGCGCGTCATCGAAATGCTAGCGCCAGCCTCCAACGGACCCCGTGCGGGGCGCCAAGCGTGTCGTTTCAGCCTTCAGCGACGCGGCGAGGATGAGAAGTGCAGAGCCAGGGCCAAAGCGCTTGTTGGACGACGACGCCCGACAAGCCCGAGGAGTGCGCGTACGACGCCGAGCGGGAGGACAGAAATGGGCGCGGCGCGTCGACAGCGGTCTGGCCGATCCTTTGGATCGGCGTTTAAAGCTGAGCCAAGTTCATCAGGCCCGTCGTCGACCTTGTCACGACGGAAGGCGCATCCCAGCTGCAGGGCCGACGCACGAGCGCGCGGCGGGCCTGGAACGATGAGGACCGTCGCGGCCGGATGGCCTGCCCCACACTACTTGTCCGGGGGAGAGAAGCCATCCTTTGGGCGTCAGCAGCAGAGATCTGGAGCAAAGAGCAAAGGAGGCATGCGCATGCCGAGCAGGATGCAACTTCTGACGCCGTGTCGAGAGCGTCGACGATCAGAGTACTCGCGAACAGGGAGCCCCTCGCTCTGCAGCAACCGGGCGCTCACCTCATACTGGACAAACTGGTGCCGTCCTTGTCAGCCCGACGGAGCAGCTGCCGATGGCCGGGCGCTTGCCAGGTCCAAGGGAAGGACGGAGCTGCAACTCGAGCTTCGTCGAGAAGGTCGTCGTGGTCGAAGGGCAGGGCAGCTCGCGCGCAGCAGCATGCCGGCCCGGCTCTCGAGCTCATCGGCTGACCAGCCCCCGTTCGGCTTGCCCGAGATCCCTTCCTGACCACGACCTGCCTGCCGCCAGCCCTCTCTACTTACAGGGCATCTAGTCACGTCTATCGGTCCATCCGGCTCGTCCAACCAGAGTCCCCTGCCGCCATGCCTCCAGCCGCATCCGACGTCCCGCGCCAGCCGCCGCCGGTCACGCACCATCGTCTGCCCGACCCGGGCACTGAGGGCGGGCCAGGCGCGACCTTCAACTGCCACTCGTGCGGCCTGGCTTTGGTCAGTCGCAATACCCTTCTCCTGCCTCGCACCGGGCGCAAGGAGTCTTGTACCAACGTGCTGATGGACGAGGCTTATCGATGGGCTTGCGGGACCGTGGCGTGGCGGCGGCAACGGCGGCGGCTCGGCACCCGCGGGCGTTGACGACCGCAGGCCCTGACGAACGAGGTTGTCTCTCGGGCTTTCAACGGTCGGCTCGGCCGTGCTTAGTACGTCTCGGATCGGGCGTAGCTCTCGGTCCGATGGCTGATGCTGCCTTCGATCATCTTTCGTCCCGGCAGCCTGCTCAACACGGCCATCAATGTCACCCTCGGCCCGAGCGAGGACCGCATCCTCCAGACCGGCAAGCACACCGTTCAGGACTGCATGTGCCGCGGCTGCGGCGAACGCGTCGGCTGGCGGTACGAGGCAGCGTCCGAAATCGCCCAGCGGTAGGTCCCGCTCGTGCCGGGCAGCCGCACGGCTTGCGACGCTGACGACTCCCGCACGGTGGCTTAGCTATAAGGAGGGGAAGATCATCATCGAGAAGGAGTGCGTCGTTAAGGACCGCGGCTGGGATCGCGAGGTCGATTGAGCTCGGCCTGCCTTTGCAACGCTTCTAGGTGTCTTCGCGCCGGCATCACGTGCCTTGAGCGCCCTTCCGATCTCGCCCCGGGCAGCAATGGCGCATCCAGAACCTGCCCCTCTCCCCGACCGGCCGTTACATGCCAGCGGTTACCGCCAGATCTGCCATCTGCTCGATCGATATGCGCTTCTGCCAACCGCGAAGGGAGGCATGCAGGCAAGGCCATGGCATCTCACTCGAGCCCAGCCTTGACGCGGTCACGCTTCTTGCGCCGACGCTCGAGCTCGGCCCGGTTCTTCTGCTTCTCGCCAAAGCCGGCGTCGTGGAGCGCCATCGCAGCAACGCGCTTGGCCGTCGAGACCTTGTTAAGCGATTCGAGCACCTTGGCCTCGGGCAGCGAGAGCTCCTGCAACTCGACCTCTGCGAGAGCGGGAAAGGGGTGATGCCGGACTCAGCCAGGCGTCTCCTCGTCAATTGAGGCGACGTCAAAAGTAACGCACTGATGCCCTCCTCGATCCGCTCGACGTGCTCGACGTCGCGCTCCGTCACCATCGTCACCGCCACGCCGCCCCGGCCGGCACGAGCCGTCCGGCCGACGCGGTGGATGTAGGCGTCGGGCTCGCGCGGGCAATCCCAGTTGACGACCATGGCGACCTCGGGAATGTCGAGACCGCGCGAGCCGACGTCGGTCGCAACAAGGATCGGCACGGTGGCCGCCCGGAACTGGGCGAGCGACGACAGCCGCTCGCGCTGCGAGAGGTACGAGTGGAGCGGGACCGACGGCAGCTGGAGCTCGGTCAGGAGCGCGTGCAGATGGGCGGCCGTCGCACACGTCTGCGTGAAGAGGATTGTCGACGGCGGCCAGGGCGGCGTCTCGTCGTCCGGGTCGGCCGTCTTGGCCCCCGGCGCCGGCCGGGCGAGGTGGGCGATCGACTCTGGCGGGTTGAGCAGCAGGTAGAAGAGATACGACTCGCGGACATGCGATGGGATGAAGAGGTAGTGCTGCTTGAGGTTTGCGACCGTCAAGTGGCCCTCACTGCGACCAGACCGCGCGTCCGTCAGTATCTGGAGCCCAAGACGCTGAAACAGCAAGAGAGAGAGCACGCACGGTGTCTCGACCCGGCGAACGATGATCGGCTCCTTGCCCTTGCGCGGCGGCTTGGCTGCCAGACCGCGGATCGCATCGCTCTCGGTCGCGGTAAAGAGGACCGTCTGGCGCTCCTCCGGCATGCGCTCGAGCAGAAAGGCGAGGTCGGACGCAAACGTCGGCGTGAGCATGCGGTCGGCCTCGTCGAGCACCTGCGTTCGGGAGAGACAAGGACGACGGGTCAGCGAGGCGCGTTCGGCAGTCTTGCCGTGAGGATGGCGAGCCGACTCACCAGCGTCTGCACGCGGTCGAGCCCCCACTCGCCGCCGCTGCTACCGAGCAGGTCGCGCAGCCGACCAGGTGTGGCCACGACGACGCCCGGCCGGTCGCGGAGCTCACGTCCCTGCTGGACGACGTCCATGCCACCAACGACGACGCTCGTCCGGACCCCGAGCGGGACACCGACGACGTGGAACTGCTCGGCGATCTGGAACGCGAGCTCGCGCGTCGGCGTGAGGACGACGGCCCAAATGCCAAACGGGTCGGCCGCGATCCGCTGGAGGATCGGCAGCGCAAAGGCGAGCGTCTTGCCCGAGCCGGTCGGCGATATGCCAATGACGTCGCGCTTGGCGAGGATCGAAGGGATGGCCATGCCCTGGATGGGCGTCGGCCGGCGAATCGAGAGCGTGCCGAGCGAGGCCAGCAGCTGCTGGCTGATGCCGAGCGTCGAGAACGTCTCGGGCCCGCGCGGTGCAGCCGTCGTCGTCGTCACTGACGAGTCGAGGTCTTCGCCAGCAGCAGGAGCCGGCTTGGAAGGGACCACCTTCCGTGGCGCAGGGGTTCGCGAGGGGAGGGCCGACGCCCGCGAGGCCAACTTGACACGCGACGGCACGGCCGACGTCGGTCCTGACGGCGGAGGCGAGACCGAGACCGAGATCCGGCGACGAGAAGGTCCCTCGCCAAAGTTATCGTCTCCAAAGGCATCGCCTCCTTCGCTCGCACCGTCCGAGTCGTCGTCCGAGCCTGAGCTCGAGGTGCCGACGCTGCTGCTGTCGTCGTCCGCGTCCTCTTCCTCGGCAGATGCCTCGAGCGGGAGCTCGACCGGCGCCGGGACAGCTCGCTCCTTGCCCTTGACGGCAGGCTGGACGCCTCCACTCGTCGTCTTCTGTCGTTTGGCCGTCGGCGGCATGGTAAGGTGGCTGCTGGGAAGGGAAGGGTGGTGGTTGTGGTCGGTTGCGAGCTTAAGCTGCAAGCAGCTCGAGCCCAAATTCATTCCCGACTGCGCGCGAAGCGCAAAAAGAGACGGCCGAAGCCGATTCGAACAGACGATTTCCCGACTGGCGCCCGACCATTAAGACAGGTGGCCATGAAGAACAAGAGGCGTAACATGTGTTTATCAGAGCGCTGCTTTCCCGGGCCGGTCATCCTAAACCCTGGCGGCCTGACCGAGCAGTTGCTCGTCGTGCCCTGACGCTCACCTCCACTGAACGCGCTGATCTCGCAAGTCTGCCCCCGTGTCGTGTCGAATGAGCTGGCCGTGCTGCAGCGCTTCCCCTCCTGGCACCGCCGGCTCTGCCGAGCGATCGCCCGGCCTTCCTCAGAGCTGACGTCGCCTGCTCGCCCGTCGGCGAACCCTCCGCAGCTGGCCTCTGCTCCTGGGACGGCTCGGCCTCGACGACACTCTCGGCCTGACCTCGATCAGACCGCTACCGAGTCATCGAAGCTCGGCCCGCTACAGCCTGCAGCCTCGCCGCGCGATCCTTGGCGAGCTCAGACTCGACCTAGCTCTCCCACCGGGCAACGCTCGCGATGACCCTCGCGGCGGTCGCTACCCCGGCCTCGGCCACGTCGGAGGACAAGCTAGCGAGCGCCGAGGTGCCCGCTACGGCTCCTGATCAGCACAAGAGTGGCCTTCGGCGCTGGCAGAGGGTCTTCCTCATGCTGCCTTTCTGCTTTGGTCCGTTTGCTCTCTTGTCCGTTGCGCTGCTAGCTGCGCGCGAGAGCCCTGCGCTGACCAGGTCTGCGTGCAGCCCAGTTCCTGTCGTCGGCCATGATCTTTGCAATCTTGTGCGGCCCTCCTTCAGACATACCAACGCACATGGCTCCAATCAGCTGAACGCTCTCTCGCGCTCCCTCATACCCAGTCTGGCGACACCGGCCATCTCCGCCGCGGTCGGCCTCACCCCGCAAGAGGTCCTCTGGGTGCGTCGACTCGATCGATCGTCGTGCTCTCTCGGGGCGCCTAACGTCTGTCGCTCCGCCCTCAGGTCGTCGGCTCGTACTCGATAAGTTCGTCTTAAGCGCGCCGCTCTTGCTCGACTCACATGCTCACGTTCCGCGCCAGACTACACGTCGTTCCTCCTGCCGGCCGGCAAGCTCGCGACCGTATGCAACCCAGTCCCCGTCTTTCTCGGCTCGTTCGTATGTCCCTTGTGCTTGTGTCAGATCGTCCGTCATCGCTCTGCCAACGCAGGCTGATGACCCATCCCCGTCCAGGTCCTTCTCGGCTGCATCGCGATCGGGCAGAGCTTCTGGGGCAGCGGCGAGAAGTTTGGCTTCCTCATCCTTAACGGCGTCGCAGGCATCGCTGCCGCCCTCCTGCAGCCGACTTGTGAGTCTGGCGTCTGTATTATCCTGTCCAGTCACGGCCTAACGCAGGAAGACTGTCGCAGCGGTCCGCATCATCATCTTCTTGCACCCGGATGATGCCTCGCAGAAACGTGCCCTTGCCCTGTGCGTCGCCGGGTCTCTTCTCTCGGTCACCCTTTGCAGCGTACTGATATCTGCTCGCTCGCAGCTTCAACCTCTCTGCCCCACTCGGTCAATCGCTTGGCGGCCTCTTCGCCGGCATCCTCCTCCTGAGCAGCTGGCGCTGGATCTTTCGAGCCGTCGCCATCGCCATCTTCATTCAGGCGCTCGGTGCGACGTGGCTGTTCCGCAAGATGCGGCCGCTTCCATCCTACAAGTGGGCGCCCGGCGAGCGCTGGTGGAAGGCGCTGGACCCGATAGGCGTCCTTTCCCTCGTCGGTGAGTGCCCTCGGACTGGGACACACAGCTTCGAAGGACGTCAACTGATGCGCTTGATCTTAGCGTCCATCTACCTGCCCGTTACCGCCCTCTTTAACGGCACCGCTGTCGGGTGGGCATCGCGCCACTTTATCATTCCAATTGTCCTTGCGCTCGTACCAATCGCCTCATTCGTCGTCTGGGAATGGCGCCGAGACGGCGTCAACGTTCGTCCCCGTGACGATCGACCGCTTGGCCCTGCCTTCAGCTGACTTTCGTCGGCGTGCAGACAATCTTCCCTCGACGAGTGCTCAAGGTCACCAACTTTGCGCCCTTGTGCGTGCTGCTGCTCGGCCCGCTGAGCTGGTGGGGTGCTCCCGCAGGTACGTCGCACCGTCCGCCCCTCGGCGTCAATGCTCTTGGGGCCATCTGGCTGAATCTCGTGCTTTACGGCTGGCATGACCTTGACAGCGCCGCTCAGCAGCTGGTTCCAGGTCGTCTTGCGCCAGACGCCTCTTTCGACGGGTCTGCGCCTGCACGTCCGCCAAACCCCTTCCTTCTGCCATGGCCGTGGCTCACTTGCCAACTCCTGCTCCTGTGCTAGGTTTCCGATGGGCGTGACGGCCATCGTCCTCGCGCTCCTGATGACGACTGTCGTCCCGCAGCTCCTGCGCTAGTGCGTCTTGGGTCATCAGCTGGCCTCGCCAATTTCCATCTGACCGCCTCGACTACGCCGCCAGCCCCAGGATCGTCGTCCCCGGTGGGCTCATCCTCAGCATCGGCGGCCTGCTTCTTATTTCATTTGCCGAAGGCCGGGTCTACTGGCGCCTGGCGTTCCCCGGCTACATCATCTACTCGTGAGGGTCTTCAATCCGGGCCAGCAGTCGCGCTCAGATGCTAACGTTTGCGTTCGTGCCGTCTCGCACAGGGCCGGCATCACTTTCGCCTTCCTGCCTTCGTCCATCGCGCTCGTCCAGTCGTGCGCGGCCTCCTTTGTCGGCTTCTCGGGCTCGCTCGTCGGCTTCCTGCCCCAGCTCGGTGCGATCATCGGTGCGACGATCCAAATCGCAATCGCGCAGTCCACCGGCCCCTTAGCCGACTGGTCCTCGACCCAAAACAGCCTCTGGTAGGCTCCCTCTGTTGCACCCCGCCATTGGTGGGCGTCAGCGCTGACCCATCCCCTTCGCCTCAGGTTCGTCCTCGCATGGATGGCGGCGGCCGGCATCTACTTTGCCCTCTGCTTCGACCACGTCCAGGCGACGGCAGCCTGTCGCTCTGCCGAAGGTTTGCCGCCTACATCCCAGCCGGACGTCGTACCATGACCTTTTCGAGCAGACAAGAGTCATCGATCGCCTCTTCAACTCCGGGCGAGGTCCTTTAGGCGGCCGTCGACGAAGGGGGCAACGACGGCGACGTCGTCTTCGAGTGCGCGGAAGACGTCGCGCGTGCGCTGTTGAACGAAAAAGTTAATGGTGCAGTCGTCGGTGGGCGATGACGGCGCGGCCTCGACGGCTTGCGTCTTTGTCGGCGACGTGGGTGGTGAGAGTGGGCCGTCGGCGGTTGGCCGAGCGGGGGACTGAAACTTGCGGAGGCCTTCACCCGACTATAGGAAGGGGGACCAGCACACGTGGTCAGTTAGCCAGCCCGCACTGTGCGCAGCGCAGCCACAAGACAGACGCACGCATTCGTCGACCTGAAGAAGGGCGTGGCGAGTCAGCGAGTGGGTCGTTGAAGGAAAGACGGTCGATTGGTGGGCGCACCTCTGACATGTGCTCCCTGCGCGCGACGCGGATCGCATTGCGCACGCTCCGCCATCCTTGGTTGACGACTTGCCCACCGTCGGTCGGGTGCGCTTTAGAGCCGGGCTCCTGCCAGTTGAGCGCTCCCTCGGTCTTCGGCGAGAGGAAGTCGGAAGGCGTGTGGCCCTGCTCCTTCTGCTTCTGCTCCTGCTCGAGCTGCTGCCGGCGCTCCATCAGCCGCTTCTTGCGCGTGATGAAAGTCGCGCCGAGGAGGAACTGGCGAATGATGGTCGACATGATGAGGCCGCTCTCGTCGTCGATGAGCATCTTGCCAGCCTTCATGGGCTCGTACCCGTCATAGCCCAGAGCCATGTACTGTCGGAATCGCGTCGTCGAGTCAGCTCTCCTGCCGAAAGGGCACACAACACGAGCCTAGGGGCCGCACCTCGCGTGTGACGACAGTGTAGAGCCGACCGCCCTTCTCCCGCTTGAGCTCCTCGCGCTCGCCCCGGCCGCCGAGGCGGACCTCTACGTTGACGTCGGTGTCTTGCGGGTGCGGGTAAAACTGGACGGTGGACTCGTCTCCCGCCGCGTCTTCGTCGTCATCATCACCTGAGTCCGAGTCATCGGGCGTCGTCGGCGCCGACGCCTTGCGCCCGTTGGCTGACTTGGTGCGGCGGCGGTGGTGATGCGAAACGAGGTGAACCGACTTGACGCGTTGGCCTGGAGGCTGGCTCGTGTCGGCGACGACCTCCATACCGGCAAAGATTGGGAAGCGGCCCTCCTGAGCTGGGTACTTGCTGAGGGCGCCTTCGAGCGACGCCCAGATGGCTTCGCCGTCAAGCTGGATGACGACGATCGCATCGGTGAAGGGCAGGATCTCAAGGATGTCGCCGAGCGTGACGACGCCGGGCCCATAGCGCGAGTCGCCGCGGATCGCGCCGCCGCAAATCATGACGAGGTCGGTCGAGACGCCCTTCTTCTCGAGCGCGTCCGAGTACGAGTGAAGCATGACGTCGGCCATCCAGTTTCCGATCGCGCTCTCCCGTGTGCCTTGAGAATGAGCAGAGGACCGGTAAGGCGTCAGCATCGCGAGCGAAGGGCTGGTCTCGCACCCTCGGCAGGACGCACGGACGATCTCGGAGCGGCAGTCCCACTCGCTGACGGTGAAGCAGGCCGGCTTATCGAGCGTCTTGCCGATATCCTGGAGCAGGCCGTCAATAAGCTCCTGGATCTCGGGATTCGTCGGCGACTCTGGGGTGATGTCGAGCTTCTCGCCGACGAGTGACCGGACGAGGAACTTGCGCGGCGACGACGCCGGGTACGACGGATTGAGCTCGAGTCCAAGCTTGAACGAGCTGCAGGCCCGGAAGTCGGTTAGGCTCTTGACGATCCTGCAAAAAGAGGCAGATATAACAGGGTCAGCGCGTTGAGGGGCTGATCCGGTCGTCTTCGGGCCTCACAGGCAGTCCTGGTCGGCCTCGGTGCCGGGCAAGTCGTCTGGCCGGTCCCAGTTGACCCAGTTATCGGCTCCGCGGCCCACATAGTACCCATGGTCGTGACCCCCAAGAAGGAGGTCGACGCCCTCGCCACGGTCAGTGCTGCCCTCGGTCCACTTGACTGCGCCGACGTCGTTGGCGAGCTTGATGTCGTTACCGAGACGCGAGTGCGTCAGGGCGATGACGAGATCGCATCCCTTCTCGCCCCGGAGCTTGGCTGACAGCTCGCGCGCGCGCTCGGCCATCGGCTGGTGCTTGAAGTTCTCTGGGAAGGACGGGATCGTCGCGATCCAGTCGCCCTCGACGAGGCCGAGGAGGCCGATCTTGAGGCCGCACTTCTCGACGATGAGGTACTCGTGCATCGGCTTGGGCGTCCTGCCTGTGTTGACGTCGACGATGTTGGATAGGAGCCCTGGTGAGATGAGCAGTTGTATTGCAGGCGTCAGCTGCAAGATGGAGCGTCCCGTGTGGCGGCCTCGTACACACAGGGGAAATTGAGGTCGGCGATGAGCTTCTGAAGGTGCGGCCAGCCATAGTCGACATCGTGATTGCCCAGGCAGGAGGCCGCGAGGTGAAAGCGATTCAGCAAGGGTACCATGTGCGAGCCCCGGGTGATCCTGGCAGGAAGATAGGTAAGGGCGGCGTCAGCGGTCACCGAGTCGCGCGACGACAGGCGCGGCGCAAACGAGCTGACGTCGATTCGACGCTGGGCGAAAAGACGTCTGGCGGGCAGGAGCGGTCTCGGTCAGCCGTTACCTGGCAGGCAAGAGAGAGCATTCGACTGACCGCCTGAGAACAGCACGAGGCCCTCCTTCTCGCCCGCCTCGGTCGGCGAGTCGGCCCAGCCGTCACGGACGTCGTCCAGTCGACGGGCGAACTGCGCAGCGGTGATGTAGCGCGGGCCGCCCTCGCCGTTCGCGGCCCCGTTCTCCGGGACGTAGCGCTGGTTGACGCGGTAGACGTCGTTGAAGCTGGCAAGGAAACGGTTCGAGCATATGAGCCGAGTCAGGTGCGCGAAGGAGAGAGCGACAGGAACAGCCGTCGGCGAGGGGGGGGGGGCAGCCGGGCGACAGACGCACTGGAGGATCGGCAGCTCAATCATCTCGAGTCGGGATCGTGCGCCGGCCTAGGATCGGTGCGTGTGTGGAGGTCTGCTGAGGTGCCAAAAGCGTCCAGACTAGGAGTTGCAGTTCGGTAAGGCAGGCGAGAGTGAGGAGCGGGCGGATGGGTGTCGGGAGGGCGAGATCGTCGGCCGGCCCGAGGGCTGAACATGGCTCGGGCCCGGCTCGTCCGCTCCGAGGGCACGCTCGTTCCGACGTCCCCCGCTACGCTCGAGTGGCATTCTTTCAAGCCGGACAGACTGCAGGCAGACAAATCGAGCTCGCACCGGGCGGCGTCACGTTTGGTCCTCGCGAGCCTGCTCCTTCTGTCCCATGCTGCCTGACGCGCCCGCCGCCAGCGGCTCATGCTGCGGCGGCCGCAGCAGACGGGGCGCACTTCGACCCGCCGTTGTACGAAGCGACGACGCCACTCGGACCAAAGCGACCCTCGCAAGATAGGAACAGCATACAGAGAAGCCTCGCTCCCGCCGATCAGGCCGACGTCACTCCGTACCAAGCGAGCCCGCCGAGCACCCCTCCGAGAATTGCCCCGGGCGCGGGAACACCGAAACAATCGACGCAGACGAATGTAGCGCCGACGATCGACACCCAGAAGCCGTCGGTGTCGAGCGAGAGGTAGACCGCCGGCACATTCGGGTCGGCGTCGGCGGATGGCGCGATGACGCCGATGCGGAAGAGGTGGTAGACGGCGGCATAGATCTGGCGACGAGCGAGCGGGTCAGCACGCGGTAAGCGCGAGACGGGGCAACGCAGCGACAGTCTGGACGCACGAGGCCGATGGCGGCAGCATTGAGACCACGCAGAATGCTCCGTGTCGTCTTGCTCGTCCGCCAGCGGAGGTAGAAGGGCAGCGCGCCGACCTTGAGGATGATACCTGGGCCATAAATGCCGACAGAGGCTAGGAGGGCGCCGACCAAGGGCTGCGCTGGAAAGGCGAGCACGCCAAGATAGATGGCGACTGCAAATTGGGAGGAAGGACGAGGATCTCAGTAGGCGAGTGGCAAGTGATGGAAGGCGGGGGGGGGAGAAGAGAAGCAGACAGTTGACGACTGGCCCTGGCAGGGCCTGCTGGATAGCAAGGCCGATCAAAAAGTCGCGCGGGAGGACCCAGCCTGGGTCCACGGTATAGCCTCGCAGGAGGGGGATGACGACCGGCCCGCCGCCAAAGATAAGTGTGCCGGCGAGGAGGATGTTCGTGAAGAAGTCGAGCGCCTGCGTCGGGGCCTTGACGACCGATCGAGCGATGACAATGCCGAGGAAGAAGGTGATGAACGCGGCGCAGCTGAAAGCGAGAGGGTGCAGGGCGGCAAGTCAGCCCATGTCACGTTTCAGCGCAGAGTCTCGTCGGCAGGACGCACAGCAACAGCCCGCCCCTGACGCTGAGCTTGAAGTAGAGCGAGGGGACAAGATTCTCCTCGTCGTCGTCAAGCGAGCTCGCAGGAGGCGCTGGCGTCGGCCCAGAGCGACGCGATACCGGTGACTGGTCGCGCTCGCCTGTGGTCGTGAAGGGCGGT
>Ga0308160_10000696_pt1 | contig 57342 bp, 41 predicted proteins | sample PhyFR1_FD_201036 | JGI IMG/M metagenome (GOLD analysis project Ga0308160, IMG submission 201036) | Phyllosphere microbial communities from UC Gill Tract Community Farm, Albany, California, United States - DLSLF.R1 | ecosystem: Host-associated > Plants > Phyllosphere > Unclassified | place: USA...
CGAAGTCGTGGCGCCTTCGGTCAGCATCCTGGCCGAACCGCCGGTGGCGGTGGTCGACAAGGTCGTCGACAAGCGCGGCACGCGCAAGGTCGCCGAAGCCTACCTGCAATACCTGTACAGCGCCGAAGGCCAGCAGATCGCCGCCAAGCATTACTATCGTCCGGTGGTGCAGCCCTATGCCAAGCAGTACGCTGCCCAATTCCCGGCCGTGAAACTGTTCACGATCAAGGATGTCGGTGGCGACTGGACCAAGGTGCAGAAGACCCATTTCGCGGATGGCGGCGTGTTCGACCAGATCTACCAGCCAGGCAGCAAATAAGTTTCTGCCAATAATTTAGATGCACCCTTGTGGGGCGCCCGCTTGAAAAAGCCGGCGCCCCATACTATTTGCATAGTACCTAACTAGAGATTGTTCAAAACAGGCCAGGGCTAGGCGTGGTGCCAAAGACAGTGCCCTTTGCACGGCGAGGCGCTGCAACGACGCCCTGGCCTGTTTTTGAACAATCTCTTGAAAAAATGACTTGAAATCTCGGGGATGAGCACGATTGTCGTATTCATAACCTCGCGTTGTCGCGCGCCTTCATGCGCTGCGACAACTGTTCTCCAACATCTCTGAAGGAGCAAGTCATGGCAGTGCAACTACGCAAGATCGACGAACAAGTGATGGTGATTACCGGCGCCACCAGCGGCATCGGCCTCACCACCGCCCGCATGGCCGCCGAGCAAGGTGCAAAACTGGTGCTGGCGGCGCGTAACGGCGACGCCCTCGACACCCTGGCCAGCGAGCTGCGCCGCAAAGGGTCGCAAGTCTGCACCGTGACCGCCGACGTCGGCGTGCCGGCCGATGTCGAACGCATCGGCGAGGCCGCGATGGAGCGCTTCGGCCGCATCGACACCTGGGTCAACAATGCCGGCATCTCGATCTTCGGCCGCAACGAAGACGTGCCGGTGGAAGACATGCAGCGCCTGTTCCAGACCAACTACTGGGGCGTCGTGCACGGCTCGCTGGAGGCGGTCAAGCACATGAAGACGCGCGGCGGCGGCGCCATCATCAACCTCGGCAGCGAACTGTCCGAGCGTTCGGTCCCGCTGCAGGGCATGTATGCAGCCTCCAAGCATGCCGTGAAAGCCTTTACCGATGCGCTGCGCATGGAACTCGAAAAGGAAAAGGCACCGCTGTCGCTGACCCTGATCAAGCCGGCTGCCATCGACACCATGTTCGCCGTCCACGCCCGCAACTACATGGACAAGGAACCGGCGCTGCCTGCGCCGATCTACGCGCCGGAAGTCGTTGCCAATGCCATCCTGTACGCAGCCCAGCAGCCGAAGCGCGACGTCTTCGTCGGCGGCGCCGCCAAGGCCATCTCGTCGAGCAGCTTCGCGACGCCGCGCGTGATGGACAAGTTCATGAACGCCTCGATGTTCAAGCAGCAGCAATCCGATCTCCCGAGCTCGCCCAACCGGCGCGACGCCCTGTATGAACCCGATACGCGCAACGAGCTGCGCCAGCGCCAGGGCATGTCGAACCACGTCGCCGAAAGCAGCGCCTACACCGCCGTCACCCTGCGTTCGCACAAGATCGCCCCCGCCCTGCTGGGCCTGGGTGCGCTGTTCGCCGCCTGGACCCTGGCACGCCGCCCGGCGCTGCGCAAGGCATTCGTTTAAGAAAGGGACATACCATGGCAACCAAGCTCAAGAAACTGAATGAACAAGTGATCGTGATTACCGGCGCGACCAGCGGCATCGGCCTGGCGACGGCGCGCATGGCGGCCGAGGCCGGTGCCAAACTGGTGCTGGTCGCGCGCGAAGGCGATGCGCTGGACACCCTGGCGCACGAGATGCGCCAGCGCGGCGCCGAGGTGGCGACGGTCGCGGTCGACGTCGGCGTGCAGGACGAGGTGGCGAAGATCGGCCGCGCCGCGGTCGAGCGTTTCGGCCGGGTCGATACCTGGATCAACAACGCCGGTGTCGGCACCTTCGGCACGCTGGAGCAGGTATCGCTGGAAGACATGCAGCGCCTGATGCAGACCAATCTCTGGGGCGTGGTCAATGGCTCGCTCGAAGCAGTCAAGCTCCTCAAGGCCCACGGCGGCGGCGCCCTGATCAACGTCGGCAGCGAAGCCTCGGACCGCTCGATACCGCTGCAGGGCACGTATGCAGCCTCGAAACATGCGGTAAAGGCCTTCACGGAATCGCTGCGCATGGAACTGGAAAAGGACAAGGCGCCGATTTCCGTGACCCTGATCAAGCCGGCCGCGATCGCGACGCCCTTCCCGATGCACGCCAAGAACTACATGGAAAACGAGCCGACGCTGCCGTCCCCGCTGTACTCGCCGGAACTGGCCGCGCGCACCATCCTGCACGCGGCCGAGGTGCCGGAGCGCGACCTGTTCGTCGGCGGCCAGGCCAAGCTGGCCTCGGTGCTGAGCCAGATCCTGCCGCGCACGATCGACCGCTTCATGCGCGCCGCGGTGTTCAAGCAGCAGCAAACCGACCAGCCGAGCGCGCCGGCACGGCGCGATGCCCTGCACGAACCGGATGCGCGCCGCGAACTGCGCCAGCGCGCCGACCTGGGCAAGAAGATCACCGAGTCCAGCCCGTACACGGCCTTCCAGATGAAGTCGACGGCGACCAAGACCGTGCTGGTGGGCGGCGCGCTGCTGGCGGCCTGGGCGCTGACGCGCAAGCCGGCGCGGCGCCTGTGGCAGGCTTGAGGCATCATCGGAAAACGGCATAAACCGTTTCCGCAGGTGGACGGCGCCGCCGTTATCGGCACGTACGCCGCAAGGTATAGCCGTCCACCCTACTGCTGGGCGAACGGCTACAAAAAAGGCTGGGCAGCGCACGCTGACCAGCCTTTTTCTTTGGGTATGCCCAGGTTTATTTGCCCGGCGCCGGCCCTTTCGGCGGTTCGCTGCCGAGGAAGTCGACGTCCTCGTCGGTCAGCGGCAGGTCCGGAATCGATTCGATGTGGTCGGTGCCGATATCGGCACCGTCGCGGGCCAGGATGTCGCGGCCGGCGGCGGCGCGTTCACCGGTACCGCCGAAGTCGCTGTCGGCTTCCATATTGGGATCGCCCACATCTGCGCCGGCGCTGTCGTGGGCATAGCTGGCCTCGTTGTCCGAGGTGGTGCCGGTGTCCAGGTCCAGCGTTTGGTCGTCGTCGAGTGCGGCGGCAAAGCCGGGGCCGCCGACGACGTCGCTGCCCGAGTCGGAAATATCGCTGGGGCCGAGCGAATCGACGCCGTGGCCTTTGCCGAGGCTGCGGTCTGGTGCTTCCGGGAAGTTATCCGGATCAAGGGTGCTCGTGCCAGTCATAAAACCTCCAATTCAATCCTGTGAAAACATGGTGACAGCCTACCCACTTTTGCAATTTTGCGGCGCAGCGCAGGCTGTTATTAAAATGCGTGGCGCATGCCGAGGTTAACTGCGGAACTGCCGTTGGGCCGTGCCGCGCCGCCGATCAGGATGCCGGTGCTGTTGGTGTTGACGGTGTGCGAGACCGCCGCATAAAAGTCGGTCTTGCGCGAGACCACGTAGCTGGCGCCGAGCGCGAACTGGTTGGCGTCGCGGTTGGCCAGGTCGCGGTCGTTCTTGTGGATGTACGATGCCAGGAAGGTCGTCGAACGCGTCATCGGCACCGCGATACCGGCGATGGTGTCGCGGCTGTTGGTCGACGAGGTGCTGGCGACGCCGGCGCCGTAGGGATTGTCCGGGTTGTACAGCGGCGAGCCGCCCCAGCCGCGGTTGGCCGCATAGGCGGCATAGGCCGTGCCCCAGCGCGTGCGCAGGTTGGCCGCGAGGATCGAGTTCTTCGCATCCATATTGCTGCCGGTCAGGTTGTACAGCTGGACCTGGGCCACGTGGCGGTTCTGGTGCGCCGCCCGCAGCGACAGCGGGCCGTAGTCGACGCCGACCGTCATGCCCCAGGCGCGGTCGGCCGTCGCATTGCTGCCCAGGGTGTCGACGGTCCACGAGCCGCCGGTCGAGACGTGGTCGATCTGGGTGCTGTAGTAGCGCACGCCGCTCTCGACCGGGGTGCCGCTCGGATTCACCAGGTTGCTGGCCTTGCCGGCGGTGCCGGTATGGAAGGGATCGGCAACGTCGGCCCGGGTCAGGTATTCCAGGTTGTACTGGCGGCCCAGCACCATGCCCTCGCCCATTGCCGCGCCGGGCTGGCTGCCGCGGCCATAGATGCGGCGCACCGGCGTGGTCCAGTCGGCGCCCGGGTTCGCTCCACGGGCGCGCTCCGGCACACCGCTGAACACGGCAATATTGTGTCCGCCCGCTGCCTCGTGCCGGACGGGAACGTCCGAGGCAGTAGCGCCCTGCGTGGTGTCTTGTGCGTATGCGCATGTCGTGCTGCCACCAAGCACGATGCACGCGATCCAGGCCTTGTTCATGGCGTATTCCCTTTCTACGCCTTTACCTTATCCGCTTGCGGGCGGGCTTATCTGTCCAATATCGCACAAACCAAGAGCAAATTCCGCTCGACGTATTGTCAGCAGATTCTGACGCGATTTTCAATACTGGTGAAGAGGCACATTCCAGTCTACAATCGCAAGGCCTAAAAAGTAATTAAACTACACAATATTACGATTGGAGAGACAAATGAAACGTACCTTGACTACATTGATGCTTAGCTTGATTGCAGGCATCACGGCTGTCCCGGCTACGGCAGCGGCGCCTGCCCCCGCGCCGATGCAGCACGTGGAATGGTCGCGCAACGCGAACATCTACGAAGTCAACATTCGCCAGTACACACCGGAAGGCAGCTTCAATGCCTTCGCCAAGCACTTGCCGCGTCTCAAGAAAATGGGTGTCGACATCCTGTGGCTGATGCCGGTGCAGCCGATCGGCGAGAAGAACCGCAAGGGCAGCCTGGGCAGCTACTACGCGGTGCGCGACTACACCGCAGTCAATCCGGAATTCGGCACGCTCGACGACTTGCGCAGCCTGGTCAAGCAGGCGCATGGCCTCGGCATGCGCGTGATCATCGACTGGGTCGCCAACCACACGGCCTTCGACAATCCGTGGACGGTCCAGCACAAGGACTGGTACCTGAAGAACGACAAGGGCGAGATCTTCCCGGTGACCTACACCGAGGGCGCCGAGCCCGAGTACTGGACCGACGTGACCGGCCTGGACTGGACCAACAAGGCGCTGTGGAAAGGCATGAGCGACGCCATGCTGTTCTGGGTGCGCGAAGCCGATATCGACGGCTTCCGCTGCGACGTGGCCGGCAAGGTGCCGACGCCGTTCTGGAACGAGGTGCGCGACACGCTCGACCGCGTCAAGCCTGTGTTCATGCTGGCCGAGGCCGACAAGCCCGAACTGCACGAGCATGCCTTCGACATGACCTACGGCTGGGACACCAAGGATATATTCAAGGACATCGCCAAGGGCAAGGCCGATGCGCGCACGCTGCAGGCTTTTCTGGCGAAACCGCCGAAAGCCTTCCCACCAGGCGCCTACCGCATGCGCTTCACCAGCAACCACGACGAGAATTCCTGGGCCGGCAGCGACGTCGAACTGTACGGCCCGGCCTTCAAGGCGATGGCGGTGCTGGCTGCCACCCTGCCCGGCATGCCGCTGATCTACGGCGGCCAGGAAGCCGGACTCGACAAGCGCATCGCCTTCTTCGAGAAAGATCCGATCGCGTGGAAGACCTATGCCTATGCACCTTTCTACACCGACCTGCTCGCGCTCAAGCACGGCAACCGGGCGCTGTGGAACGGCCAGTACGGCGCCGAGCCGCAGGTGCTGGAAACCGGCAACGACAAGGTGTTCGCCTTCCGCCGCGCCCTGCCCGGGAATGCGGTGCAGGTGACGGTGAACCTGTCCGGCCAATCGCAGCGCTACACCCTGGCGGGCGGCGCCACGCAAATGCTGGCGCCGTGGGATTACCGCATCGACGTGCAGCAGTCCAAGGCGCAAGCGGCGCGCTGAGCGGCGGCGCCCCGCCCGCACACTCATCCCGCTCTCGGGGGCATTCATCCCAGCCCGCTGGAAAGCGTGAAACCGCCCTCGCATAATCCAGCGATCGAACGGGCGCCGCCGGCGCCCGTCTCCCTGACCTGGAAAGCCGGACCCCGACATGCGACCGATTCGAACCCGCGGCGCCGCTGCGCTGATGCTGGGCGTGTGCGCCCACGCCCCTGGCCTGGCACAGCAGGCGCCATCACAGCCACAGGAACAGCAAGCCGCGCCTGTCATGCAACAGGTGAAGGTCAGCGCCGACGCCACCGACCTGCGGCGCCAGTCGACCACCACCGCCATCGTCATCGGGCACGAGGAACTGCTGCGCCAGGGCGACAGCAGCCTGTCCGACGTGCTCAAGCGCCAGCCCGGCATCACCGTCGACGCCGTGCCCGGCCGGGCGCCGGCGATCCGCATGCGCGGCATGGGCAGCGGCTACGTGGCGATCCTGCTCAACGGTGTGCCGGCGCCGTCCGGCTTCGCGCTGGAATCGATCAGCCCGGACCTGGTCGAACGGGTCGAGATCCAGCGCGCGGCCACCGCCGAGACCAGCGGCCAGGCGGTCGCCGGCGCCATCAACATCATCCTGCGCAAGGCCAGCGGCGCGCGCGACGAGATCAAGGCCGGCAGCAGCGTCATCGGCGGCTACGCGGCGCCGAGCGTGGTCGCCCAGCACAACGGCAAGGCCGGCGCCCTCGCCTGGACCGTGATCGCCACCCTCAGGCGCAACGTCAATCCGGTCAGCGCGGCCGACCTCGAGGAAGGCAGCGCGCCGGCGCTGCTGCGGCGTACCGACTGGACCGACCGCCAGCGGGAAGACATGCTGGAACTGGCGCCGCGCCTGAACTGGAAGGCGAGCCCCTTTGACACCTTCAGTTCGCAGACCTTCCTCCGCGCCCGCCGCAACCTCAACGAGGCGGCGCAGCAGCAGACGACCGGGATCGGCACCCCGGCCGAGTTCCAGCGCGCCACCTCGCGCTATCGCACCCAGCCGCTGAAGGCCTACGTCGACGGCGCCTGGACCCGGCGCCTGGACGGCGACGCCAGCCTGACCGGCAAGCTGGTCGGATCGTATACGCGCAGCGAAGCCGATTTCCTGTATCGCGGCATGGATGCCGGCGGCGCGCTGCTGGAGACGCACGAGGTAGCGTCCGGCCCGGTGGAGCGCCAGCTGCTCTTCAACGGCAGCTGGCGCCGTCCCTTCGGTGGCGGCCATGCGCTGGCCGCGGGCTGGGACCTCAGCCAGAAGCGCCGCAGCGAATACCGGCGCGAACACCAGTACGACGCTGCCGGCACCGTGCTGCTCGCCAGCGACGAAAGCTACCGCGCCACGGTGCGGCGCGCCGCCCTGTTCATCCAGGACGAATGGGACATCAACGCGGCATGGTCGGCCTACCTGGGCCTGCGCCGCGAAACGCTGCACACGGGCGGTGGCGGCAATGCCGCCGCGCCGGTGGACGTCGGCGCCGGCGTCTGGAGTCCGATCGTGCAGACGCTATACAAGCTGCAGCCCGATGCGCAGGGTCGCAGCGACCAGTTGCGCCTGGCTGTCGGACGCAGCTACAAGGCGCCGGAGATCACCCAGCTGATGCCACGCCGCTACACGGTCGACAACAACAACAGCGCCAACAACCCCGACCAGCAGGGCAACCCCAAGCTGCGGCCGGAACTGGCACTGAACCTCGACCTGGCCTGGGAACGCTACTTCAACAAAGACAGCATGCTCGGCATCAGCGCCTTCGACAAGCAGATCCGCGACGTCACGCTCGACCGGGTGTTTCAAAGCGGCGGCGTCTGGATCGTCACGCCGGTGAATGCCGGGCGCGCCCGCGTGCGCGGCCTCGAGTTCGAAGCGAAAGCCACGCGCGGCGCCTTCGCCGCCCGCGCCAACCTGGCCCGCAACTGGTCGCGCCTGGAACAGGTGCCGGGGCCCGACAACCGCATCGACGGCCAGCCGGCCTGGACCGGCAACCTCGGCCTCGACGTGGCGGCCGCGGCCACGCTCGACCTCGGCGGCAGCGCCAGCTACCGCGGCCGCTACGCGGCGCGCCAGAGCCTCACCATGGCCGGCAGCGGCTCGCCCAAGCGCCAGCTCGACCTGTATGCGGTATGGAAGAGCGGCCGCAATGCCCGGCTGCGGCTGTCGGCCAACGACCTGCTGCACCAGGACTACACCGAACGCAGCCTGTACACGGATGGCGAAAACGGCTACCGCGCCCGCAGCACGGTGTTCCGTCCGCACACGACCTGGCGCCTGATGTGGGAACAGTCGCTGTGAAGGGAAGCCGGTTTCACTAGCGCCGCAGCGCCGTGAAGCCCGCCGGCTCCCACTCGCGCAGCGCCAGCAGCAGGCCGCTGCCGCGGCGCTTGGGCAGCGGCGAAGCGAGGCTTTCCTCGTGCAGTTCGGCAAAGCGGGTGCGCAGCTGGCGCAGCTCGGCCTGCATGCGCGCGAGCGCGCTCTCGGTCAGCATGCCGTGGGTAAAAGCCAGCGATTCGTCGGCCTTGTCGAAGCGGCTGCCGAGAAAATCGTCGAGGCCCTGGGTACGGAAGAACTGGCGGATCGGGCCGTCCGGCAGCCAGTCGAAATCGCGCGCCACGTTCAGGCGGATGCGGTTGCCCGGCATCAGGGCGATCAGGTGCAGGCGATCCAGGTGCAGCAGCTTCTGCAGGCACTCGGCTTCGCTCAGCCGGTACACGGCCAGCATGTCGTGCAGCGTCCAGTGATTCAGGGCGCACACCGCGACCAGCAACAGCTTGGTATCCGACACCAGCTCCTTCTCCTGGGCCGGCGCCAGCGTGCGCAGCCTGCTTTCGCTGAGCGCCGCTTCCTGGGTCAGCTCGGCCAGGGTGAAGCCGAGCATGTTGCCGATCTCGACCAGGCGGTCGACGCCCAGCGTTTCCGAGGTCAGCAGGCGCTTGACGCTGGCTTCGGACAAGTGCAGCGCGGCGGCGACGTCGCGGTAGGTCTTGCCCTGCAGTTTGAGCTGGCGCTTGATCGTGGTGAGCAGTTGGGAGACTTCGGACATGGTAGCGGAATCCGATACATGCGGACGGAATGATCGATCGACAGCGCCGATCGTATCACGACAGCAGCCACGGCAATAGTCTACGCTGTAACTTCGGGTTGCAGACGCATCTTGAAAAACGATAAACCGGACTCATCTGCATGCACCGAGTCACGTTGCGCACCCACTGGTCATGACACGACATCGCACCCTCCTTGCCTGCCTGCTGTTCCCGCTGTCGCTTGCCGGCTGTGCCGGCATGGCGGATTCCGTCACGGCCGCGCGCGGCGGCGTCCGCCCCGCCACCGAAGCCGGGGCGCCCGGCGCCGACGAATGGGCGCGGCGCTGGTCCGTGCAGGCGGGGCCGCAGGATCAGGAACCCGAACAGGACCAGGTGCGCAAGGCCGCCGCTGCCATGGTCGACGGCATCCGGCTGTACGACAACGGCGACTTCGAAGACGCGATCGCCAGGCTGAGCGAACCCGAAGTCCGCAGCGCGCCTGGTCCGATGCGGGTCGAAGCCCTGAAGTACATCGCCTTCAGCCATTGCGTGACGCGCGACCTGCCCGACTGCCGCCTCGCCTTCGACACCGCGCTCGCCCTCGACCGCGACTTCGAACTGGGCCGCGGCGAAGGCGGCCATCCGATGTGGGGTCCGGTGTTCGAGCAGGCAAAGGCCGCGAGCGAACAGCTGCGCGCACGGGCGTCGCTGGCCCATGCGCGCGAGCGCTTGCGCAGCCAGGACTTGTGGCGGCCCTGGTAAGACCGGGTCGCACAAAGAAAAAGCCGGCGCTTCACGGTGGAAGCGCCGGCCCGGATGGGTGAAGCGGTGGCTTAGAAGCCGTACTTCAGGCCGACGTTCACGGCGTCAGCCTTGGAGCCGGTAGCCTTGTCCTTGCCGTAGCGCTCGTATTCGCCGACCACCGAGACGTTCTGGTTCACGGCGTACTGCACACCGATGCCGCCGTACACGCCGGTGTCACGGTCGTTGATGCGGCCCACGCCGCTCAGGTCGTTCTTGCGCTCGCTGTACGATGCGCCCAGCTTGCCGTAGGCCGACACGCGCTCGTTGACCGGCACGGTGTACTTGGCGGCAAGGTAGGAATCCGAACCCTTCACCGATGCACGGACCGGGGTCGCGTTACGGGTGGTGTTGTAGTCTTCGCTGCCGTGGTGGGTGTAACCTGCTTCGACGCCCCAGTTCTGGGTGATGTCATAGCCGGCGAAGACCTTCGGGCTGGCCTTCCACTCGTCGGCGGCCTGGTTCTTGGCGCCGGAGACGGCAACGCCGACGTAAGGACGCGGCGAGTAGGCGTTGGCATCCATCAGGTTGGTTTGTGCCTGGGCTGCGCCTGCGGCGGCGACGGTGGCGGCGACTGCGATGATCAGCTTTTTCATGTCTTGTTCCTCTTCGTATGTTAACTAGGCGGGCAACGTCTATCTGCGTTGCATGAAAGGACCTTAACATTGCGACTTTGTTCATTCGTAGGCTCAATCCGTAAGGAACTGTAACCAGAACACGCATTGCTGACCGTCCGGTCACATATTTTTCGACTTACCCAAGGCGGATAAGTGCAAATTGGGCGACATACACCGATGTTGATGCATGAAAGCTGATACACATTTTGTTACATCATTACGTAACGAAGTGACACACTCGCGGCGATTTGCAGATTTACCACACTGGTTTGACACATCGGTTTGCGCTGGCAAGGCTAGCTTGACGCACTAGTTGCACCGGTGCATCATCAAAATCCTTGTTGAGTTGGCAAATCATGACTATTTCCGTGCAAGACGCGGCCCTGCGCCTGCGTGAAGCGATCCGCGACGCAACAGAAGGCCTGGTCGAGCGCGAACAATTGGCCGAGTTGATGGTCCTGGGCGCGGTCGCCCAGGAACACCTGCTGGTGATCGGACCGCCGGGCACCGCCAAGAGCGCCGTGGTACGCCGCGTCGCTGCCAGCCTGGGCGGCAATTACTTCGAATACCTGCTGGGCCGGTTTACCGAACCGTCCGAACTGTTCGGCCCCGTCAACCTGAGCAAGCTGCGCGACGGCCTGGTCGAGACCGAGACCCATGGCATGCTGCCGGAAGCGGATATCGCCTTCCTCGACGAAGTCTTCCTCGGCTCCACCGCCATCCTCAACACCCTGCTCGGCCTGCTGAACGAACGTCAGTTCCGGCGCGGCCATACGCGCCTGCGCTGCCCGCTGCGCATCTGCGTCGGTGCCGCCAACGGCTTGCCGGAGGACGAAGGCCTGGCCGCCTTCGCCGACCGCTTCCTGCTGCAATGCTTCGTCGATCCGGTCGCCGACAACCGCCTCGAAGACCTGCTGGCCGGCGGCTGGGAAGCCGGCCGACATGCCGTCAGCGCCCGGGCCAGCCTGGGCTGCCTGGACGTGCTGAATGCCGCGGTGCCGGCCGTCGGCATGGACGCCGTGCGGCCGGCGCTGGCACAGGCGATCCGCCAGCTGCGCCAGGCCGGCATCGCGCTGTCGGACCGCCGCATCGTCCGCGCCCAGCGCCTGATCGCCGCCTCGGCCGTGCTGGCGGGACGCCAGCAGGCGGGCGCCGCCGACCTGTGGCCGCTGCTGTTCGCGATTCCTTCGGCGGCCGGCCAGGCCGCTGCGCGCGAGACGCTGCGCGATGTGCTGGCCGAGGCCAGCCATCCGCTGCTGCAGGCCGTCACCGAATCCAGCGCCCAGACGCCGCAGGCCCGGCTGGCGCGCCTGGCCGAAAGCGTCGACCGGCTGCTGCTGGCCAGCGCCGGCAAGCCGGAACGCGCGCAGGCGGAGGCGCTGCTGCGCGAGATCGACGCCAATTTCGATCCCGAACGGCTGCCGCCCGAACTGGCCGAGCGGCGCGGCCGCCTGGCCGGCAGTCTCAGCTGGGCCTGATGCACGACCTGGCCTGGCGCGAACGCGCGCGCAGTCCCGCGCCGGCCGGCCTGGTGGCAGCCGGCCCGGCCCGGCACGCCCTGCTCGCCGAACTGAAACGACGCGACGCCGCCGCGCTGCAAGGCTTGCGCGTGGTGGCGGCGCCGGCGCTGTGGGTAATATTGGGCGAAGCCGCGCAACTGCCTTGGGTCGACGGCGTGCGCTATTGCGCGCCGGACGCCACGGCACCCGGCCTGTGGCTGCCGACCTGGCTGGCCCCGGCGCTGCCGCCCGACCTGGTGCACGGCGCGCTGCAGCGCCGCAGCGGCCACGGCACCATGCTGCTGTGGCCGGCGCCGGAATTGGTGCTGGGCCTGGACGACGCCATGCCGCTGCGTGCGCCGGTGCTGGCCTGGCTGGCAAAGGAACTCGGCTGATGCGTTTGCCTCCCCTGCTGCAGCCCTGGTCAGCCTGGCTGTCGCCCTTCCCCGACGACCTGGCCGCAGCGCTGGGCACGCTGCTGCTGCGCCTTGCGCCGCTGGTCGGCCCGCTGCGGCGCCACGCCGCGCCCCAGGCGCACGAACCGGCGGGCATCGGCGATATCGTCCGCCGCGGCCCCTACGAACGCCTCCTGCTCAGCGAATGGGCGCTGGCCGACGCCGTCCCCGAGGAATTCATGCGCCGCGCCACCGGCGGCGAGCTGCTGTTCACCGGCCCCGAGCCGGCCAACAGCGACGAGTCGCTGCGCAGCGTGGCCCTGTTCGATGCCGGACCGGCCCAGCTGGGCGAAGCACGCCTGGTGCACCTGGCGATGTTCATCCTGCTGGCGCGCCGCGCGGCGCTGGCCGGCGCCGAATTCCAATGGGGTGTGCTGCAAGCGCCCGGCATCCTCCACGCCACAGGCGGCGAACAGGCGATCCGCCAGCTGCTCGATGCGCGCACCTGGTCGGCGCCCGACGCCGACGGCCTGCGGCGGTGGAACGCGGCCCTCGGCAAGGACCGGCTCGATTGCTGGCTGGTCGGCGCCGTGGACGCACCGCTGCCGGCGCCGGTGGAGTCGCGCGTGCTGGTGCAGCGCGCCTGGCTGGCCGACGAGCTCGAGGTCACCCTCAGCCAGCATCGCCGCACGCGCACGCTGGCCTTGCCGCTGCCGAAGCCCGCGCACAGCGTGCGTCTGCTGCGCCGTCCGTTCGAGACGCCGGCCAAGCCCGCCGCCGCCGCGATGCGGGTCGCTGCCGGCACCCACTCGCTGAAGCGCCCGCCGCTGTTCGGCAGCAGCCAGCGCGGCTGGCTAGCCGTGAACATGGTCGACGGCAGCATCACTGTATACAACGTGCCGAATTCGCCGCAGGACAAGCCGGGCCGCCCGCGCAATGGCGGCAAGCTGCCCTACGTCGACAACATCGTCGCCGCCGGACTGTTCCACAAGGCCGTCGGCACAGTGACCTTACGCGACGGCATGCTGAACATCACCGGCTTCCCCGGCCCGTTCTTCCAGGACCGCTGGAATCCCGCGGTGGTCTTGCCCGACCCCAGGGAGTTCCAGGCCGTGTCCGGCGCGCTGCGCTGGATGCCGGTCTTCCATACGGTCAGCCGCGCCGCACATACCGGCATCATGTCCGAACGGATAACCGTGCTGGACAAGGGCAGCCGCCTGGTGGCCTGGACCCGCGAGGGGCACGTCAAGGCCGCCGGCAGCTCGCCGGCCCATACCACCTTCCGGCCGATCGCCAGCAAAGTGCTTCACGCGGTACAGAACGGCAGCACCCTGCTGTTCGCAGTCGGCCTGGCGGAACGGACCGACCTCTACCGCCTGGCCAGCGACAGCAATACCCCAAGCCACCTGCACGCGCTCATGCACAAGGGTAACAGCTTCTTTTTCGGCGACCTGAAAGGCTGGCGCAACGCCGGCGGCCTTTACCTGATGCGCCTGGAAGGCAGAGAGTGGCTGCTGGGCGAGCGCAGCGCAGCCACGCAAATCCGGATCGACGCCGACGCCACCGTGCTCGGGGTCACCCGCCGCACGCCCGGCGCGGTCCCCGGCGCGGTGGTGCTGGACGCCGACCATATGCGCATCGCCCTGCATACCGGCGACACCGTCATCACGCTGGTCGACGCCACCGAGCGCATCGCACAGGCCAGCTTCGATCCGCTGTCGGAGCGGCTGGCCTGGCTGGGGCACAGCAGCTGCACGCTGACCGTGCTGGACATCGATCCACCCGAGGTGCAGCTGCGTGCCTTACCGAACGACCGGAGCACTCATGGCTGAGGTACGCAGGCCGGTCTACCGCGGCAGCCAGATGGTGCGCGCCCTGTGGTTCGATGCCGCCCTGCTGGGTGAAGCCGAAGCGCGCCGCCGCCTGCTGGACCAGTGGGACATCGGCGCCCGCGCCTGGCGCCTGCACGGCGGCTACCTGCTCGAATGGCCGCGCGCGCGCCGCCTGCAATGCGAGCGCGCGCCCGGTCTGCCCTTCTGCGACCAGGACGGCATCCTGGCCAGCGCGCCGCTGCTGGCGCCGGAGCGTGCCGGCATCGCGCCCGGCGCCGCGGTACTGGTGCTGGGCGCCAGCGTGCACGCCCAGGCGCTGGACGCGGCACTGCGCATCGATCCTTCCGAATGGCTGGACCTGTCCGCGGTGCCGCTGTGCGTGGCTTCGGCGATGCCGGCAGTGCCGCTGGAAGGCTTCGTCCAGAGCGTTCCCGCCCCTGCACCCGACGTGCGCGCCCTGCTCGGCGACGCCGTGCCCGCACCGAGTGTGCGTCGCGCCGACTTCCTGCGCCAGGTGCAGCAGGGACGAAGCGGCGGCGCGGGGACCGCAAGCAGGGTGTTGGGCGCCGCCGCCGTCATCGCCGTCGCCGGGCTGGCCGGGGCGGCCGGGGTGGCCGCCGCCGCGGTCGCGGCCCTGCTGCCGCGCGGCGCAGGCATCGGGATGGGCGGCTTCGGCAAGACCGGCGGCCACGGCGCGGCCGGCAGCGCCGGGCCGGGACCGCTGGCGTCCTTCCTGCACGAGCGCCTAGCGCGCCTGGCGCTGCTGACGCGGGTCTCGAGACTGCTGGGCTGGCGCCAGGCCAGCTACCTGCGCAAGATGGTGCGCCAGTTCGAGGACGGCGACCTGCACGAAGCCCTGCGCCACGCGATCCCGCTCGACCACCCTTCCACCGGCGAACGTGCGGCCCTGGGCGTGCCGGGCCGGCGCCACTCGCTCGATATCGCCGGCCCCAACGCCGGCGCCGGCGCGATCGGCATGACGCAGGATCTCATCCAGTACCTGCGCGAGACCTACCAGCGCAGCTTCGAACGGCTCGACGGGGCCGGGCGCATCGACGAAGCCGTGTTCGTGCTGGCCGAACTGATGCACCGCCACCAGGAAGCGGTCGACTACCTCGAGCGCAAGGGCCGCGCCGCCCAGGCCGCCCAACTCGCCGAGACCCTGGCGCTGCTCCCGGCCCTAATCGTGCGCCTGCACTGCATGGCCGGGAATGCGGCACGCGCCGTGCAGGTCGCGCGCCTGCACGGCGGCTTCGCCGAGGCGGTGGCCGAACTGGAGCGCCGCCGGCACGCGGCCGCACCGGGACTGCGGCTGGAATGGGCGCAGGACCTGGCGGCGCGCGGCGACCTGGCCGAGGCCGCGCTCGCGGTCTGGCCGCTGCAGGACGAACGTGGACGCGCGCTCGGCTGGCTGCAGGCGGCCGCGCAGGCCGGCGGCGTGCTCGGCGTGCAGGGCCTGGTCTTCCGGCTGGCGCTCGATCCCGGCCTGCTGCGCACGTCGGCCGCGGCGATCCGCGACCTGCTGCATGGGCAGGACGAGGAAGCCGGACGCCAGCGCGTGCGCGCCTGCGGCTGCCTGCTCAAGCTCGACACCCACAACCCGGCGACGCGCCGGCTGGCGGCCGAACTGTGGCGGCGCCTGCTGGCCGACCAGGCCGCCGGCCGTCCCGGCGTGCCGTCCGCGCAGCTGGACCAGCTGCTGGCGCTCGCCGCCGACCCGGTGCTGGCCGACGACGTGCCGAAAAGCGGCCCGCCGCCCTGCCCGGCCCTTCCTTCGCTGCTTGAGCGCAGCGAGCCCCTGCGCCTCTCCTTTGGCGAGCGCGGCCTGCTGGCAATCGAAGACGCGCGGCGCCTGCCGGACGGCGGCTGGCTGCTGGCGCTGGGCGAAGCCGGCATTGCGCTGGCGCGCGCCGACGGCAGCGAAGTGCTGCGCTTCCCGATCCCGGCCCATCACCTCGTGCTGGCGCACAACGGCCGCCATGCGCTGGCGCTGGCGCGGCGCGAAGGGGCGCTGCGCGTCAGCCGCATCGACCTGCTGCAGCGCAAGGCGGCCGACTGGTTCAGCGCGCAGCTGACTTTCTGGGCGCACGACTACGACGGCGCCGGCTGGAGCGTGGTCGCCGACGAACGCCTGATGGTGCTGGACACGGCCGCCGCCGGCCAGTCGGTGCTGTGGCAGGTGCGCGACCTGCCGGGACCGATCGTCGGTTTCCGCCGCCAGGACGGGCGCGAGGCGCTGTTGATGACGGTGGACGGCATGCTGGAGCAATGGCGCTATGCGCTGCCGCAGCGGCGCCTGCTGGGACGCGAACGGTGCAGTGTCGATCCGGGTGTGGCGGCCGCGCTGCCGGATTGTGCCAGGGACCTGCCGGTCCTGCTGCGCTTCCTCGATGAGGATGCCGGCAAAGGCACCGCCGTGCTCGGCGTCGGCATCCATGCGCAGCAGGAAGGCTTGATCGAGTTGCGCTGGACCGGCCAGCGGCCGCGGGTCAGCGTCCATGGCGACCTGCCCTTGCTGCGCTTCGAACTGGAGGACGGTGCGCACTGCCAGCTGTTCGCCCGAGACTGCACGCTCCTGGCGGACGTGGTGCTGCCGGATGCCGTGCAAGCGCGCGCCACGATACAGGATGGCTATCTGCTGGCCTGGGACCGGCGCGGCCGCGTGCTGGAGGTGGACATCGCGACCGCGGCGGTGCGGATGGTGACCTTCGGCTAGCGGCCGTGCACGCGTGACATTCGGACAACACTTGATGACTTGCTGAACATCAAGATGTTAAGATTCCTGCAATCATTTAATTCATTGCCCGAGGGATCGCCATGCCGCAACCCGTTCGCCGCCTACCAGGATCGTGGTCGTGTGCGCTCCTGTCCGTGGCGCTGTCGGCATGCGGCGGCGGCAGTGGAAGCTCGGCCGCCCTTACCGGCATCGGGACGGGCGTCGCTGCACCGGCAAACCCGGTCCAGACAGCGCCGCCGGCCACGGCCCCGCTGCCGCTGACGGCAGCCAACGCGAAAGGCGCCACCACCCTCGCCTTCGGCTACGGCGCGCTGACGCTGGCCATCGGCCAATTGGCGCTGGACTGGACGGCCCAGGCGGAGGCCAGCGCCACGCTGTCGTTCAGCCTGGCCTGCCCGGGCGGCGGGACGGTCGGCGCGACCCTGATCGACCGCGACGGCGACCGCCGCGCGAGCGCCGGCGACCAGCTCGGCGTCACCCTCGACAGCTGCTACCTGAAACACCTGGACGACACCATGGATGGCGGCGTGACGGTCGCGTTCACGGCGCCGGCCGGCGCGCAGCAACGCGCCGGCACGATCGCCTTCGAACGCTTCCGTACGCACGGCGGCAACCCGGCCCAGGACATGCAGGGTGGCCTGCGTTTCGACTACAGTACGAGCCGTTTGTCGAAGCTGCTGCATGTGACGTCCGATACCCAGCCTTTCAGCCTGCACTTCAGCGACGGCAAGACCACCGCCGCCGAAACGCTGACGCTGCTCGATGCCCAGCACGAGACACGCGTGGACACGGTGCGCGCCACCAACGCCATGCGCTTCCATCTCGCCAGCGACCTGCTGGCCGGAAGCGTGGACGTCGCCACGCCCACGCCCTGGGCTGGCTGGTTCGACACTTATCCGGATGCCGGCGAACTGGCGCTGACCGGCGCCAACGGCAGCGCCGCGGCCGTGTGTGCCCGCGCCCTACCCTCCCAGACCGTCGACGTGGTAGTCAATGGCGCGGCCATCGACAACGTCGACTTCAACGGCCTCGGCGTGCTGTGGACCGGCGCGCCCTGGCTGCCGAAGGTGGCGGCCGCCGAGCAGTACACGGTCGAGCAGCCGGCGTCCTCGAATTTCCGTCTGCTGCTGCAGCCCGACCCCGCCGCCTTCCAGCCGAACGGTGCGCTGACCTGGCTGTATTCGCGCCCGCTCGCCCCCGTCGCGGTCGGGGGCGCCACCTTCCTGCAGACCGGCGCCCAGCCCGGCGGTCCGGCGCAACAGATGTTCAACCCGGTACCCGCTACGGTCACGATCGAAGGTGGCCTGTTGACGGTCAAGCCGTCCAGCCAATTGCTGCCCGGGACCGATTACCGCCTGCAGCTGGAGATGGACGTGAACGGCATCGCCGATGCGGCCGGCCGCCACCTCGACAGGCCCACGTTTAGCGGCACCGTCATGCAGACCGTGAGCGCCAGCCTGAGCGCGGGCGCGGCGCCGATCCTGTTCGGCGCCGGCGCCACGCTGATGCTCGACGGCAGCGCATCCAGCGCCAGCGGCGGTCCGGCGTCCTACCACTGGCAGCAGTTGTCGGGGCCGGCGCTGAGCTTCAGCGACACCGGCGCGGCGCGCGTCACCATTGCCCCGGCAGCGGCGGCCAACGGCACGGCCGTGGTCGAACTGCGTGTCGCCAACGCCGCGGGCGACGTCGACCGCAGGACCCTCGCCGTGACGGTCGCCGCCGATCCCGCGCAAGCGCTGGTGCTGGCATACCGGACGGACAGCGGCCCGCTCAGCATCGCCACCAGTTTCGATCCGGACTTCAGTGGCTACGCCAAGCTCTGGAATGGGGGCACCACGCTCGACGTGATCCTCGGGTTCCGACGCTTCCTGGCCGGGCGCAACGACGGCCAGACCTGGCGCAGCGGACCGCCGCTGGTGTACGGCAACGGCAGCGGCAGCGAATCGATCGCTCCCGGCTGGTCCGGCTGCTTTGTCCGTAACACGGGCACCGTGACCGTCCTCGAACTGGCGCTCGACGCCGCCGGCAACTTGGACCGGCTGGCCCTGGACTTCGACGATACCTGCGGCGGCAGCGTTACCCTGGGGTCGATCCGCTATCGCAGTAGCGTGCCTTTGCGCTGAGTGCCTTAGGGTGACCGGCCTGGCACTGGCGCCGACGGCGACATCTTCGTTGCCGAAGACACGCATTCGATCCGCAAGATTGCGACCGTCAGGTATCGGTATTTGCCGCAATCAAAATCATGTTATAAAAATGCAACTTTGCTGTTACAGTGATGCTTTTTCCATCTAATGAAGATAATGAAAATTATGCTAGCGCTTTGCGCACTGCTGGTAAGCGCCTCAGCCTCTTCCGAAGTGCTCATTGCCAAAGCAACCTTTAACAAGGACTGGCGCCAAGGTTGGGGTGATGTCTTCGAACTCAGCTATCAACTCGCCAGCACACCTGTCTACGCTTCGATTGGCGAAGATGTACTTGTCTGGCAACGGGACGTTCCAAATGTTTCCTATATCTGGAACGTCACTGACCCATCAAAACTTCTTTATTTGCAGAAGGGTTTGCAAACTGCCGGTGACGATTATTGGTTCCTGGGAGGCTCAGGGAGCATCTGGCTTAGTCATGATAGATGTGTGACTGGAACTTCTAACGATTGCGGCATATTCCACCCTGATATGTTGGTCAATGGGAAGGTGGATCTCACGACAGCCACACTTTCGAGAGTATTGGTTACGCTGGAGCCGTTCGAAGGAGGCTATAGAAGCGGCACAGTTTCGCTCTTCGCCAGTTTCACGTCGGATATTCCAGAGCCCGGTACTTGTGCACTATTCGGCCTCGGCATTGTTGGCTTAGCGGCTTTTGGTCGCCGCAGGGCAGCTCGCACATCATTGTCTGCCTAGGATAAGCCGTTACATCGACATCAGATGTAGCGGTGTGCAAGTTTTACCTGCGCAAAAGAAAAAAGCCCCTTTGAATGAGGGGCTTAGATCAATTTACTGGCGGAAGCGGTGAGATTCGAACTCACGAACGGGTTCCCCCGTCGGCAGTTTTCAAGACTGCTGCCTTCAACCACTCGGCCACGCTTCCTTGGGGAACCGGCATTATACATAAACAAGCGCCCCCAAGGCCAGCCGCGCTGCTGAGCAAAAAAACCTACCCTGTCGTAAGCAACCAGTTCTCGCGCAAGCCGGTCTCGAATTCATAGGCCGGCAGCGGCTTCGCATACAGGTAGCCCTGCACCTCGTCGCACCCTGCTTCGCTCAGGAATGCCAGCTGTTCCAGGGTCTCCACCCCTTCCGCAATCACCCGGTGGCCCAGCCTGCGCCCCATGCTGATGATGGTGCTGGCGATCGCGCAGTCGCTGGTATCCGCCGGCAAGCCGTTGGTGAACGAGCGGTCGATCTTGAGGGTGTCGATCGGGAAGCGCTTCAGGTAGCTGAGCGACGAGTAGCCGGTGCCGAAGTCGTCCAGCGACAGCGCCACGCCGAGGGCGTTGATGCGGTCCATGATGGCGATCACGTCGTCGATGTCGTGCATCAGCGTGCTTTCGGTGATCTCGAGTTCGAGCCAGGACGGGTCCAGGCGGTAGCGCGCCAGCGTGTCGGCCACGCGGCCCGGCAGGGATGCCGTGAATTCGCGCGCCGAGACGTTGACGGCCAGGCGGAACGGCGGCAGGCCGGCGCCCTGCCAGACCGCGGCCTGGGCGCAGGCGCGTTCCAGCACCCATTCGCCGAGCTGCACGATCAGGCCGGTGCTTTCGGCCAGCGGGATGAAGTCGCCGGGCGGCACCATGCCGCGCTGCGGGTGGCGCCAGCGCACCAGCGCTTCGGCGCCGACCAGGCGGCTGCTGCCGATCTCGAATTTCGGCTGGTAGTGCAGCACCAGTTCGCCGTGGCCGAGGGCGTGGCGCAGGCCGGATTCGATCTGCATGCGCTGCTGCATGCCTTCGTTCATGTCCATGCGGTAGAAAGCGACGCTGCGGTCGGGGTTGTCGGCCTTTTCCTTGGCCCGCTGCATGGCGATGTCGGCCATGCGCAGCAGGGTTTCGGCATCCTGGCCGTCCTGCGGGTAGACGGCGATACCGACGCTGGCGCCGACGCGCAGTTCGTGCTCGCCGACCTTCAACGGCGCCGCCAGGCAGGCCTGCAGCTTTTGCGCGACCGTGGTGGCTTCGAAGTGCTGGCGGATGTCGAACAGGCCGACCGCGAATTCGTCGCCGGACAGGTGCGCCACCACGTCTTCGTCGCGCAGCGCGCCGCGGAAGCGCTCGGCCACCCGGCGCAGCAGTTCGTCGCCGACGCGGCGGCCGAGGGTGCCGTTGATCAGCTTGAAGCGGTTCAGGTCGATGTATAGCACGCAGGCGATGGCGTCGTTGCGCTGGGTGACGGTGAGTGCCTGCTCGACCAGGCGCCCGAACAGGGTGCGGTTGGGCAGGCCGGTGAGTTCCTGGTAGTAGGCCAGGTGGTGCAGGCGTTCTTCGGCCTGCTTGCGCTCGGTGATGTCGGTGAGGTAGGCGATCAGGCCGATCGGGTGGTCTTCGAGGTCTCGCAGCGGCGACAGCGACAGGCTGGCCCAGAAGACCTCACCGGACTTCTTTCGGCGCCGCACCTCCATCATGCGGCCGCCCTGCTCCGCGAAGGCGTCGGGGATGTCCTCCGGTGGATGATGCGGGTCTTCATCGGCGTACAGGAACAGGATGTGGCGGCCGACCGCTTCCAGCGCGCTGTAGCCGAACAGCTGCTCGGCGCCGCGGTTCCAGCTGGTGATGTAGCCCATGAGGTCGGTTGTCAGCACCGATTCGTGGATCTGGTCCAGGATCTGCGACTGGTGCGCGAGCTGGGCTTCGACCTGGGCGTAGGCGTGGGTCGTGCGCTGGGCCAGCGCGTGCACCTGCAGCAGCGTGGCGGTGAGGCCGGCCAGGCTGTCGAGCTGGCGCCGGTCGTCCGCGCCGTAGCTGCGGCCCGCCACCCGGTAGCGACCGAAGCGCTCGGCGCCGGCAACCACGTCCTGCCCCAAGGCGCCCTCTTCCGGAGCCCACGCCGGCCCCGCTTCCGCGTCGAAGCTGCCCTCGGGGCTGGCGAGCAGCGCCGCGGCAATGCGTCCCAGCGCCGCATGCAGGGGCGCGCCGCGCAGCTTGAGCACGGCGCTGCAGACGGCGGCGCTGCTGGCGGCCAGGTCGAGCGGCGCCGGTTCGGTGAGGTGCAGGTCAGACATTGCGCACCACCTGGATCGCCCAGTGATGGGCATGGAGCTGGGCTTGCCACCAGCCGGCGGCGTCGATGCCGGCCGCGGCCAGCAGCGCCGGGTCCGGACGGCCGGCGGCCGCCAGTTGCAGGCGCTGCCCGAGCCGGCCTTCCTGGCGCAGCAGCGCGGCTTCGACCTCGCCCGGCAGCGGCAGGTCGGCCACGACCGCGGCCATCGGCATCTGGAACAGGCGGTCCAGCAGCGAAAACACGCCGGCCATGAAAGCCTGGTCGTGGGCGGCGCGCTCGCCGCCATCCTGTTTGCACAAGGCCTCGAGCAGCGCGCCGCGCAGGGCCGCCAGCGGCAGCAGCAGGCTGGGCGGGCCGTCGGCGCCGGTGCGCGCGTACAGCAGCAGTTGCAGCCAGCGCTGCAGCTGGCGCCGGCCGAGGCGGGTGATGGCCTGGCCGAAGCTGGTGATCTCGGTGCCGCACGAGAACGCGGCCGAGTTCACCAGTTTCAGCAGGTGGTAGGAGAGTGCCGGGTCCTGCTTCAGCTGGCGCTCCAGCTCGCGCGAATCGGCGTCGCGCGCCAACAGGGCCAGCAGCGTGAGGAGGCGCTTGCGCGAGCCGCCCTCCTCGCTGCGGACGCTTGGCGGGTCGAGCGGATAGTCGCCCTGGAACCAGCCGAAGCCGGCGTTCTCGCACGCCTGGAAGCATGCGCGGCTGTCCACGTTCCTGGCCAGGTGCGGGCCGAACAGGGCTGACAGCGACGATGGCGGCGGCATGCCGGCCGCGCAATCGCGCGCGACGGTACGCAGGTCCGCCGCAGGGGCCGGCACAGGCTCGCCGTCGACCAGGATCCGGTAGCCGGCCTCCTGCAGGACGGTCAGCCGGCGCGCCGCGCCCTCCTGCGCCAGCGCGGCGGCGCCCACCGCCAGCAGCACGCGGCCGGTCGGCAGCAGGTCGAGGATGGATGGAGCCAGCGCGCCGGGGTCATCCAGCAGCAGGATGCAGTCGAGCGGGGCCACCGCGGCCAGCAGGTCCGGCGTGCCGAACAGCGGCTGCAGGGTGGCTGCATCGATGGCCTGGCCATCGGCGCTGCCGAGCAGCAGCGCGACCCACTCGTTCTGGGCGTTGGCGACCGGACTAACTTTTACCAACGGGGCTTGGGTTGGAACCATGAGTCAAGCGCGCGAGCGGCATGCATATTTATCCATCTAATATAGAGCAGTCATTATTGGAAAGCAACTAATTAGATGCCTTATGGCTATTTCTGTGGCATAAGCATTTTCAGCTGCCACCACTGCCGAAATGGACGTGCTGGACCGCGAACTTGATCAGCTCGGCCTGCCCTTCGATGCCCAGCTTGCGCTTGATGTTCAGGCGGTGCGTCTCGACCGTGCGCACCGACAGGTCGAGTTCGCGCGCGATCTGCTTGTTCGACTCGCCGTTGGCGATGTGCTGCAGCACTTCCTGTTCGCGCATGGTGAGCTGGCTGTCCTGGCCCATGGCCGTGTCCCTGGACTGGGCCGCCGGCCGCGCCAGCTGGCGCGCCAGGGCCGCGCTGTAGTAGATGCCCCCTGCCATCACGGTGTCGATCGCCAGCGCGATGTCCTTGCCGGGCGCGTCCTTCAGCACGTAGCCGCGGGCGCCGGCCTGCATCGCCTGGGTCACGTATTCGAGCTTGTCGTGCATCGACAACATCAGCACCGCGATGCCGGGATGGTGTGCGCTGAGGCGGGCGGTGGCGTCGATGCCGCTGCCGTCGCGCATGGTGATGTCCATCAGCACCAGGTCGATGCCGCCCACGTCGGCCAGGGCCAAGGCTTCGCTGCCGGAATCGGCCTCGGCCACCACCCGGAAGTGCGGCACCGCTTCCAGGCGCGCGCGCAGGCCGTCGCGCACCAGCGGGTGGTCGTCGACCAGCATGATGTTGACCAGCGCATGGGCCGGGTCGGTTAGCGTGTTCATCGGGTTCTCCATCTGTTTTTACTCACTGCGCCAGTTCGACGCTGGCGCACAGCGTCGTGCCCGCCGCCGTCGACGAGATGCCGAGCGTGCCGCCGACCGCATCCAGCCGCTCGGCCATGTTGCGCAGGCCGATGCCGCGCTGCGGGTGGGTTTCCACGCCCTGGGCGTCGAAGCCAGCGCCGTCGTCGGCGACCGTGAGCCGAATCTGGTCGGGCTCGACGCGGCTGCGCGTGCGCTCCAGCCGCAGTTCGATGCGGTGGGCGCCGGCGTGGCGTTCGATGTTGGTCAGGGCTTCCTGGGCGATGCGGAACAGGACCGTGGACACCGCCGTCGGCAGGCCGTCCAGCGCGCCGTCGGCGCTGAACGCGACCGGCATGCCGCTGTGCTCCTCGAACTCTTCGGCCAGGTGGCCGAGCGCCGCCGCCAGCCCGAGGTCGTCGAGCAGCGCCGGACGCAGGCCGTGCGAGATGCGCCGCACCTCGCCCAGCACCTTGTTCAATTCCTCGGCGGTGCGCTCGAAGCTGGCATGCGCCTTCTGCTGCTGCTCGGCGTTGCCTTTCATGCGGATGATGCCGGCCTCGATCTGCAGCTTGATCGACACCAGCCACTGGCTGATGCCGTCATGCAGGTCGCGCGACAGGCGTGCGCGCTCCTGTTCCTGGCCGTCGACCACGCGCTGGGCCAGCGCCCTGAGCTTGGCGTCGGCCACGCGCGATTCGCTGGCGTTCAGCGCCAGCCCGGCCGCGCCGACCGCCAGCGCCGACAGGATCGCCACGCCGGCGATCCACCACAGCGTGGTCTCGATGTTGCGCGACTGGCGCGCATCGACCTTGTCGAGCGCGGCCTGGACGTCGTCCAGGTACAGGCCGCTGCCCACGATCCAGCCCCAGTGCGCGATCGGCACCACGTAGCCGAGCTTGGGTACCGATTTCCCGGTGGTCGGCTTGATCCAGTTGTAGCGCACCAGGCCGCCGCCCTGGCGCGCCACCTTCACCAGGTTCTGGATCGTCGGCGTGCCGTACTGGTCGCGCAGTTCCCACAGGTTGCGCCCGACCAGTTCCGGCTGGCGCGGATGCATCAGGTTGCGGCCCTGCATGTCGTAGACGAAGAAATAGCCGTCGTCGCCGAAGCCGAGCGACTGCAGCGTGCGCTTGGCCTGTTCCAGCGTGGCCGGGTCGCTGCGCCCGGACGCGCTCAGGTGCGCGATGGCATGCGACGCCAGTTCCACGTAGTGCCTGAGTTCGGCCTGGCGGCTGTCCATGTAGGCCTGCTGGATCGCGGCGCGCTGGTCGTGCGCGAGCGTGACCGCCTGCTGGCGCACGAACAGGGCGATCGCGCACAGGGCCACGATCAGCGGTACGATCGCCAGGAAAATCACCTTCTGTCTCAACTTCATGCCGTGCGCGCTGTTCCTGCTGTTTTCGTCGTAACATGAAATTGTACGACCGATCAGTTATGCGCGCCCGGCAGTTTGCGGGCCAGGACCTACGTAATGCTACGTAGGGGACTCAGTAATCATGCGCTTGCCGCTCGCAGGCAGGTGCAAGATACTGGCCGATATGCTGCAAAAAATGTAAGCGGATCCCGAATATCCGTGCAGCCGGCCCAGGCCGGTCAACGCAGAAAGTATCTACGGAGGAGTCACAATGAAAAGTCTCAAGAGCCAGCTCGGTTGGGCTGCGCTTTCGCTCGCGGGCGCCGGGTCGCTCGCTTTCGTCGCGCTGAATCGCGGCGAGTCCATCAACGCGGTCTGGATCGTGGTGGCCGCGGTCTGCGTCTACCTGATCGCCTACCGCTTCTACAGCCTGTACATCGCCGACAAGGTGTTCGGCCTCGATGCACGGCGCCAGACACCCGCCTATAAATATAACGACGGCCTCGACTACGTGCCGACCAACCGCTACGTGCTGTTCGGCCACCACTTCGCGGCCATCGCAGGAGCGGGACCGCTCGTGGGACCGGTCCTCGCCGCGCAGATGGGCTACCTGCCGGGCATGCTGTGGATCCTGGCCGGCGTCGTGTTCGCCGGCGCGGTGCAGGACTTCATCGTGCTGTTCATGTCGATGCGCCGCGACGGCCGCTCGCTGGGCGACCTGATCAAGTCCGAGATGGGCGAAATTCCCGGCGTGATCGCGCTGTTCGGCACCTTCATGATCATGGTGATCATCCTGGCCGTGCTGGCGCTGATCGTCGTGAAGGCGCTCACCGGTTCGCCGTGGGGTTCGTTCACCGTGATGGCCACCATCCCGATCGCGCTGTTCATGGGCATCTACTCGCGCTACATCCGCGTCGGCCGCATCGGTGAAGTGTCGCTGATCGGTTTCGTGCTGCTGATGCTTGCCATTATCAGCGGCCAGTGGGTGCACGATTCGCCGACCTGGGGTCCGATGTTCACCTTCACCGGCACCCAGCTGACCTGGATGCTGATCGGCTACGGCTTCGTCGCTTCCGTGATTCCGGTGTGGCTGCTGCTGGCGCCGCGCGACTACCTGTCGACCTTCCTGAAGATCGGCACCATCGCGGCGCTGGCGCTGGGCATCGTGTTCGTCGCCCCGCACCTGCAGATGCCGTCGGTGACCAAGTTCATCGACGGTACCGGCCCGGCCTGGGCCGGCTCGCTGTTCCCCTTCCTGTTTATCACCATCGCCTGCGGCGCCGTGTCCGGCTTCCACGCGCTGATCTCGTCGGGCACCACGCCGAAGATGATCGAGAACGAACGCCATGCCCGCTTCATCGGCTACGGCGGCATGCTGATGGAGTCCTTCGTCGCCATCATGGCGCTGGTGGCCGCCTCGACCATCGATCCGGGCGTCTACTTCGCGATGAACAGCCCGGCCGCCCTGCTCGGCACCACCGCCCAAAGCGCGGCCACAGCGGTCTCCAACATGGGCTTCGTGATCACGCCGGAAACGCTGACCCAGATGGCCAAGGACGTCGGCGAGAACACCATCATCTCGCGTGCCGGCGGCGCCCCGACCCTGGCCGTGGGCATGGCGCACATCCTGTCGAACGTGGTCGGCGGCAAGGCCATGATGGCCTTCTGGTACCACTTCGCGATCCTGTTCGAGGCACTGTTCATCCTGACGGCGGTGGATGCGGGTACCCGCGCCGGCCGCTTCATGCTGCAGGACCTGCTGGGCGCCTTCGCCCCGTCGTTCAAGCGCACCGACTCGCTGCCGGCCAACCTGATCGCCACCGGCCTGTGCGTCGCGGCCTGGGGCTATTTCCTGTACCAGGGCGTGGTCGATCCGCTGGGCGGCATCAACACCCTGTGGCCGCTGTTCGGCATCGCCAACCAGATGCTGGCCGGTATTGCGCTGACCCTGGGCACCGTCGTGCTGTTCAAGATGAAGCGCGGCAAGTACGCCTGGGTCACGATCGTCCCGACCATCTGGCTGCTGATCTGCACCCTGACCGCCGGCTGGCAGAAGATCTTCCACGAGAACGTGAAGATCGGCTTCGTCTCGCACGCCCGCAAGTTCCAGGCCGCGCTCGACGGGGGCCAGGTGCTGGCCCCGGCCAAGTCGCCGGAGCAGATGAGCCGCATCATCTTCAACGACTACCTCGACGCCACCCTGTGCGCCTTCTTCATGCTGGTCGTGCTGGCGGTGGTGTTCTACGGCCTGCGCACGATCGCAGCGGCGCGCAGGGATAACAAGCCGAGCGTCAAGGAAACGCCGTACGTGCCGGCGCCGGCAGCAGCGTCGGTGGCCGAGGTGCAGTGATGTTCAGCACGCTCGCACAGGCAGGCCGCTACCTCGGGCAAAGCATGCGCCTGATGGTCGGCCTGCCGGAATACGACACCTACGTGGCGCACATGGAAAAGACCCACCCGGGTGAACCGATGATGAGCTACGAGGAATTCTTCCGCGAGCGGCAGGAAGCGCGATACGGCAGCGCCCGCAGCGGCGGGTGCTGCTAGATCGGCTCCGGCCTCACCAACAGAGGGACGCCCAGGCGTCCCTTTCCTTTTGCATTTGCGATAACGCAAACGCCGCGCCATAGCCCTCACCTATAGTCATTTCTTGCGGGAACTTGCCCTCTCGCATGGTGAGCCCGTGCCCGACGGACTCGTATTGCAGCCGAACAGCGCAGCCGAAGTCGATCCGTGCGAGCCATGCCGAAACTCGAGCGTTCCAGCCTCAACCAGAAATTGACGAACATGTGCCTGCTGGCTGCGGCCAGCGCGCTGCTGGTCGCTTATCTCGCCTTTGCCGTGACCTCGGTGCTGGCGCACCGCCGTGCCGAAACGATGCAGCTGTCGGCGCTGGCCGGCGTGGTCGCCGCCAACAGCGTCGATGCGCTGTCCTTCAACGACCGCCGCCTGGCCGGCCAGGTGCTGGCGGGGCTGCAGGTGCAGGGCAACGTCGGCGCGGCGGTGCTGTACGACCGCAAGGGCCAGGTGTTCGCATCGTGGCGTGCGCCGCAGCGCAAGGGCGCGTCGGCCTCGGTGTTCAACTATCTGGCCAAGGAGCCGCCGGCGCTGGACGGCCTCGACCCAGCCGCGCTGGAACAGGCGAATGCGGATGGCAGCCTGCCCTGGCTGCGCGCGATGCGCACCTACCGCGCGGTCGGCGGCGCTTCCAGTTCGCCCGATGCGGCACCGGCCGGCGTGGTGATGATCGAGGCCGACCAGCTGCCGATGTGGCTGGACCTGCTGCGCGCGCTTGGCGTGATGGCGGTGGCGATGGGCGCCGCCCTGCTCAGCGCGCTGCTGCAGGCGCGCCGCGTGCGGCGCGGTATCGCCGACCCGATCGGCAAACTGATCAACACCGCGCAGAAGGTCGCGGCCAGCCAGAACTACACGCTGCGGATCGCCCACGCCCGCACCGACGAACTGGGCACGCTGATCGACAGCTTCAACACTATGCTGGCCCAGGTCGAGGGCCGCGGCGCCGCGCTGACCCACCACCGCGACGAGCTGGAACGGCAGGTCTCGGTGCGCACCGAGCAGCTGGAACGCGCCAAGAACGCGGCCGAAGCGGCCAGCCGCGCCAAGAGCGCCTTCCTGGCCACCATGAGCCATGAAATCCGCACCCCGATGAACGGCGTGCTGGGGATGACGGAAATGCTGCTCGGGACCGAACTCACCGAGACCCAGCGCAACTACACGCGCCTGGTGAAGCAGTCGGGCGAGCACCTGCTGGTGATCATCAACGACATCCTCGACTTTTCCAAGATCGAGGCCGGCAAGCTGACCGTCGAGTACATCAATTTCAACCTGTGGGACCTGCTCGACGACATCCACACCGTCTACACGCCGCAGGCCGAAGCCAAGAACATCAGCCTGCTGTTCGAGATCGCCAACGACATCCCGGTGGCGATCTGCGGCGATCCGAACCGGCTGCGCCAGATCATGGCCAACCTGCTCGGCAACGCGATCAAGTTCACCAACGACGGGCGCATCATGGCCAAGGTCCGCGTCGCCAGCGAGGACAGCCAGGCCGTGATGCTGCGCTTCGAAGTGCACGATACCGGCATCGGCATTTCGCACGAGGCGCGCGGGCGCATCTTCGAAGCCTTTTCGCAGGCCGACGATTCGACTACCCGCAAGTACGGCGGCACCGGGCTGGGCCTGGCGATCTCGAAACAGCTGGTGGAACTGATGGGCGGCGCGATCGGCGTCGAGAATGCGCTGATACAAGGACTGGAAAGCCGCGGCTCGGTGTTCTGGTTCACGGTGGCCTTCGACAAGCGCCGCGTCGACCCGGACGCGCCCGGCGACCACCAGCACACCATCGACGGCTTGCGGGTGCTGGTGGTCGACGAACGCGAGACCAGCCGCGTCGGTCTGCAGGCCCACCTGGCGGCCTGGCGCGTCGACTGCGACGGCGCCGCCGGCAGCGACGATGCCCTGGCCCGCCTGCACGAAGCGGCGCGCCAGGGCCGCCCCTACGATGCCGCGGTGCTCGACATGGAGCTGGAACACAGCAGCGGCCTGCTGCTGGCGGCCGGCATCAAGGCCGACCCGGCCACCCGGGCCACGCGCCTGATCCTGCTCTCGCCCGAGAAACTGGCCGCCGATCCGGTGCAGCGGCGCGAGGCCGGCGTGGCCTACCAGCTGATCAAGCCGGCGCGCGCGGCCGACCTGTTCGCCTGCCTGGCGACCCGTCCGCGCGGCCAGGTGGCGCCGGCGCTGCGCTTCACGCCGCCGCAGCCGCTGGCGCGCGACGGCAACAACGGTAACGGCGGCGCCGGCGCGCGGCGTGCCCGCCATGTACTGCTGGCCGAGGACAACCCGGTCAACATCGAAGTCGCGAAGGCAATGCTGGAAAGCCTCGACCTGCGCGTCGACTGCGTCGGCAACGGCGCCGAGGCGGTGCATGCGCTGCAGGCGATGCGCGCCCGCGGCGGCGAAGGTAACAGCGGGGGCGAATACGACGCGGTCCTGATGGATTGCCAGATGCCGGTGATGGACGGCTTTGCCGCCACCGCCGCGATCCGGCGCGAAGAACGCGAAGCCGGGCGCGGACGCGTGCTGCCGATCATCGCCATCACCGCCAACGCGCTGCAGGGCGACCGCGAAGCCTGCCTCGCCGCCGGCATGGACGATTACTTGTCCAAGCCCTTCACCCAGCAGGAGCTGGCCGCGGTGATCGGGCGCTGGATCGCGTTGCCGCTGGCAGCCACGGTCCACCACGGCGACGCGCCGCCGCGCCTGCCTTCGGCCTCGGTCGAAGTGATCCAGCGCGAAGTGGTCAACCGCGCCGCGCTCGACAAGATCCGCATGCTGTCGCGCGAGCGCGGCGACGCCCTGGTGCAGAAGGTGATCGCGGCCTACGTCGACGACACCCCGCAGCAACTGAGCACGCTGCGCCACGCCATCGACGGCTTCGACACCGGCAACGTGCGCCGCATCGCGCACACGCTGAAGTCGGCCAGCGCCAACGTCGGCGCCGAGGCCCTGGCCGCGCTGTGCAAGGCGATGGAACAACTGGGCCGCACCGACACCACCGAAGGCGCCGGCGCCATCCTTACCGACATGGAGCACGAGTTCCAGGCCGTCCGCAACTCCCTCACCGCGATGCTTGAGAAGGAAACCTGACATGCCAGCCCATAATGCCACCCAGCGCGCCAGCAAGCCTGCCGTCGTGCTGGTCGCCGACGACGACCCGGTGATGCGCCTGCTGATGGTCGAGATGCTCGACAGCGTGGGCCTCGACGCCATCGAAGCCGAAGACGGCGCCCAGGCGGTCCAGCTGGCGCGCGAGCGCTCGCCCGACCTGATCCTGATGGACGTCGAAATGCCGCACATGGACGGCTTCGCGGCCTGCCGCGCGATCCGCGACGCGGCCAACGGCGCCAGCGTGCCGATCGTGATGGTCACCGGCGGCGACGACCTGGAGGCGGTCACCAACGCCTACGAAGCCGGCGCCACCGACTTCGTGTCGAAGCCGATCAACTGGCCGATCCTGGGACACCGCGTGCTGTACGTGCTGCGCGCCAGCGACGCCATCGTGCGCCTGCGCATCGCCGACGCCCAGAACCGCGCGGTGCTGGCGGCGATCCCCGACACCTTCTTCCGCATGTCGCGCGAGGGCATCTACCTCGACTACGAGCCGGGCCGCGACCACCCCGGCCGCGCCAGCCGCGGACAGCAGCCGCCGCATGGCTACCTGCATGCCTATCCGGTCGACGACTGCGTCGGCAAGCATGTCGCCGAGGTGCTGCCGCCCGAGATCGCCGAGCGCATGCTGGAACAGGTCGAGCTCGCGCTGCGGGTGCAGCAGGTGCGCTCGGTCGAGTATGAACTGATCCGCTTCGGCGAAGCCCAGCACTTCGAGGCGCGCCTGGTGGCGACCGGCTCCTCGGAAGTCCTGGGCCTGGTGCGCGACATCAGCGAGCGCAAGCGCGCCCAAGAACAGATCCGGCGCCTGGCCTATTGCGACAGCCTGACCGGTATCCCGAACCGCCAGGCCTTCCTCGAAATGCTGGAACGCGAACTGCAGCGCTCGAAGATCGGCAACAAGAAATTCGCCGTGCTGTTCATGGACCTGGACGCCTTCAAGCGCATCAACGACACGCTCGGCCACAATGTCGGCGACCAGTTGCTGCAGCAGGTGTCCGAGCGCCTGCGCGAGACCATCCGCCCGAGCGACCTGCTGTCGCGCGCCGAACTGGTCACGCGCGCCGCGCCGCTCAACGCCACCGGCAGCACCGAGGGCACGAATCTGGCGCGCCTGGGCGGCGACGAGTTCACGATCCTGATTCCGGACCTGGAGCGCGTCGAGCATGCGCTGAACGTGGCCCACCGCGTAAAAGATGCGATGCGGCGCCCTTTCCTCATCGAGGGCAACGAGATCTTCGTCACCGCCAGCATCGGCATCTCTCTGTTCCCGGAAGACGGCGACGATTGCACCTCGCTGCTGAAGTTCGCCGACACCGCGATGTACCACGCCAAGAACTGCGGCAAGAACAACGCCAAGCTGTACTCGTCATCGCTGACGATGCAGATCATGAGCCACGTGAAGCTGGAAGTCGGCCTGCGCCGCGCGCTCCAGAACGACGAGCTGTACCTGCTGTACCAGCCGCAGCTCGACGTGCGCTCGAACGAGATCGTCGGCGTCGAGGCGCTGGTGCGCTGGCGCCACGCCGAGCGCGGCATCGTCTCGCCCACCGAATTCATCCCGCTGGCCGAGGAGACCGGCCTGATCGTGCCGATCGGCGAATGGGTGCTGCGTACCGCCTGCATCCAGGCGCGCCACTGGCAGAAGCTGGCGCGCCGTCCGGTGCGCATGGCGGTGAACCTGTCGGCCAAGCAGTTCAAGGACGAGAACCTGAGCCAGATCGTGCTCTCGGCCCTGCAGGACACCGGCCTCGATCCGCGCCTGCTGGAGCTCGAACTGACCGAGGGCACGCTGATGGACGATGCCAAGGCAACCCTGTCCACGCTCGAGCAACTGCGCGGCATCGGCGTGCACCTGTCGATCGACGACTTCGGCACCGGCTACTCGTCGATGAACTATCTAAAGCGTTTCGACGTGCGCGCGCTGAAGATCGACCGCAGCTTCATCAGCGGCCTGCCCCAGGATTCCGAGAACGCGGCGATCACGCGCGCCATCATCGCGATGGCGCATGGCCTGAAAATGGTGGTGGTGGCGGAAGGCGTCGAGACCGGGGAGCAGCTCGGCATGCTGGAAGAGTATGGCTGCGACCTGGTGCAGGGCTTCTATCTCGGCCGGCCGGCGCCGGCGGAGACGGTGAGCGGGATGCTGCAGAAGTTGTGGGTGCCTTTGGGGGCGAAATAAGCGCATCACCCTAGTTACCCCGTCGTCCCTGCGCAGGCAGGGACCCAAGTTTGCCGGCACCGTCGTGACGCTCGCAGAACTTGGGCCCCTGCCTTCGCAGGGGCGACGGTGACTACTTCGAAAACGTCAAGGTATACACTGCCGTCCCCGGCAACAAAGGCCTCGCCCTCCCCTGCACCCAATCGGCGTGCCCCTTCAGGAAGAACGGCGACAGCGGATGCCCGCTCTGCCCCCCGGGCATGTCGAACAAGCCCTCCTCCTCCCTGCCCGGCGACACCGTCAGCCGCTCCGATTGCCCGAAGCGCGGCCCGGCCACGCGCGGCATGTTGGCGTCGCCCGGCAGCGGGTTCGGCGGCGCACCCAGCCAGCGCGCCAGGAAAGGCAGCGCCATCGTGAACGGATGCGCGATCGCGGCCGTGTTCTTGCGGCCCCAGGTCGCCTGCGCCAGCGGCACGGGTCGATTCGCGGCATCGCGGGTCACTTCGGCGATCGTGCGGTCGACCGCGGCCAGCTCCAGGTCGCGCCAGCTGCCGTAGCCGGCCGGCAGCCAGGCCGCCGGCCGCTCGTCCAGCAGGCGCGCCACCACGTCGGACCAGCGCGTGGTCGCTGCCAGCATGGTCGCCTTGGGGTCGAGCGTCTTCATCTCGGCGTTGACGCCGGCGAACAGCAGGTCGTGCAGCGACCAGCGGAACTGCTGCGCCAGGCGGTAGCCGACCGATCCGACGCTGGCGCGGCCGTCCCAGCTGGTCTGCAGCAGGCGCCTGAATTCGAGGCGCTGCGGATGGCCGGCCACGGCCGCATCATCGAGGGCAGCCAGCGCGCGCCGGCGCCACTCGGCCACGTACAGTGCGCGGTCGTCGAGGGCGGCGCCGAAGGCGGTGGCGACGTCGGTCTTCGGGCCCAGCTGCGCCAGGCGGTCGCGCAACTGGCGCGTGCGCGCGCCGAGGTCGAAGCCGGCGTCGCCCAGTACCGCGGCCGCGGGTCCGTCCAGCTGGCGGCTGTTGGCCGTCACCAGCTGGCCGCCCGGCGGATTCACCACGCGCGGATGCTCGCCCGGGGCCAGGAAGCCGTCCCAGGTCGGCACCGCGCCGTCCGCCGGCAGCGGGAACGAGACGACCGTGCCGCCCTGTGCACGGCGCGGCAGCGCGCCGGCGACGGTCCAGCCGATGTTGCCGCGCGCATCGCCGACGACGATGTTCTGGGCCGGGATGCCGTCCGTCACCGCCGCGTCCAGCGCCTCGTCCAGTGTGGCGGCGCGCTCCAGCTTCAGGTGGTTCAGGTTCAGCGCGTCAGGCGAATGCGCCACCCAGTGCACGGCGTACAGTTCGCCGCCGGCATCGCGGATCGGCCCCAGGCTGGTCTCGCGCACCACCAGGCGCTCGGCGGCCTGGCCCTTGACCAGGATCGCCTCCACATGCTCGGCCGGCGTCTCCCAGCCCGAAGGCGTATGCACCCTACCCGCGTGCGCAGGGTCTTTTTGCAGCCGCACCAGGTCGAGCGTATCGGCATAGCTGTTGGTGAAGGCCCAGGCCACCCGGCCGTTACTGCCGACGATGACCAGCGGCGGCGCGCCCGGCAGGCTGACCCCGACCAGGCGCCGCTGCACGCCGCCTTCGTCAGGAAAGCGCAGCGCCAGCCGGTACCAGATATTGGGTAATTGCAGGCCGAGGTGCATGTCGTCGGACACGATTGCCGCCCCGCTCGCGGTGCGCGATCCGGCCAGTGCGTAATTGTTGCTGCCGACCGCGTCGGTGAAGCCGATGCCGGCCACCTGGCGCGCCGGCACCGCATCCTTGCGCCCCCACCAGGCGGGCGCCGTCGCCGGGATCGGGACCGTTGCCAGCGCCAGCGCCGGCGCGTCCAGCGGCGCATCCCAGCGGCTGCCTTCGGGCAGCAGGAAGGCGCGCTGGGCCGGGTCGAGATGCCGCGCCAGCCAGCCGCGCGCCAGTTCGCGCGACGGCTGGTTGCCCTGCAAATCGAGGTACATCGCCCACACCACCAGCAGCGAATCGGCCGCCGTCCACGGCCGCGGCGCGGCGCCATTCAACAGGTATTCGAAGGGCCGCGCGCCGAGCGCATCGAGGCCGTCGTTGACGCCGGCCACGTAGCGTTCGATGAAGGTGCGTTCCGCCGGCGTCATGCGCTGCAATGCGGCGGCGGCGCGGGCGCGGAAGCGGTGCAGCCGGTGCGCGCGGTCGAGCGGCAACGCGCGCGGCCCGAACAGTTCGGCCAATTCGCCGGCGGCGCTGCGGCGCAGCAGGTCCATCTGGAAAAAGCGCTCCTGGCCGTGGACGAAGCCGGTGGCATACGCCAGGTCGAGGCGACTGGCGCCGCTGATCACGGGCACGCCGTCGCCATCGCGCGCCACGGTGACTGGCGCCGCCAGCAGCGGCGCACGGCGCGTGCCCTCGAGCTGGGGCAGGCTGGCGCGCAGGGTCAGCCAGGCACCGAGCAGGGCCAGCACCAGCAGTGCCAGCAAGAGTAACAGCAGGCGCCCGCCCCAGCGCGCCCATCCGCGTCCGCGTCCCTGGTTTGGCATCGGTCCGTCCCCTGATCGGAAAAACCAGCATTTTCCCAGAAAATTGCCAGAAGAACCATATTAGCGCAAGCGCTATGCCGTGTCGGTAAATTCCCGCGCAACGCCGAGGCCGGCGCCGACTTGCGAACCTGCCTGCACTGGCATACGCTGAACACATACAAACACACGCGCATGTGTGTTCCGATTCCTGTCCAGGGAGGTTTTTATGCGTCCATTGATACGATACGTGAGTCCGCTACTGGTAGCGTTGCCTGCCCTGGTACTGACCGGCTGCGCGACGCCGCAGGAACGCGCCGCGCAAAAGCAGGCCGAGGCCGAGCAGATGATGGCCGTCTACGGGCCGGCCTGTTCGCGGCTTGGTTATGCCACCGGGTCCGATCCCTGGCGCAACTGCATCGTCAACCTCAGCACGAAGGACGAAGTGCAGCGTTATGGACCGTATGGCCCTGGCGGTTACTATCCGGGCCGCTGGCGGGGTGGCTTCTGGGGTGGCTGGTAAGGCCGGCATCCGCGGCCTCCGCTGCACCCGGTGTGCCATCGAGGCGGTGCGCGCAGTCCAGTTTGGTCACCGCCTCGCGTGACGCCAGCAGGCGCTCCAGCACCTGCTGGATATGGCGCACCAGTTCCGGGTAGCGCGCATCCGGCGGATGCAGGCTGAAGCGCACCAGCGGTTTGTGCGCCAGCATGGCTGCGGTGGCATCGGCCACGCGCGGCGACAGGATGCGGCCGCTGCGGTTGCGCGCCGCATACACCATCGACGGCGACAGCACGGCCTTGCCGCTTTCCAGGCAATGGAAGTGGCTGAAGGTGGTCGTGTAGACCAGGCCGGAGGCGCGCAGCGCCCGCCACGATCCCTCCCCTAGCAGCCAGGCCGGCGGCACGAAGCCCTGCGGGGTCCAGCCACGCTCGGCAAACCACGCCATGCCGAGTTCGAGGCGACGCCGCGCCTCGGCTTCGTCGAGTGCCGCAAATTCCCCCTCACGCTGCGTGTACACATTGCGCAGGAAACGCGCACGCAGGCCGCCGCCATTCGCTTCGGTGTCGAGATGGCTGTAGCCGTGCAGGCACAGCTCGTCGCCGCGCGCCAGGCTGGCATCGAGGCAGGCTTCCATCTGCGCCGACCGTTCGGGCCGGAAGTGGTAATGCGGCACCACCAGCCAGGTCAGCGGAATATCGGCCACCGCGCGGATCGCCTCCACCAGGCGCAGGCAGTCGGGCCAGGTGGCCGGCGCGACGTCGTGGATCGATACGCACAGCAGGGATGGCTGCGCCTGCGTCGGCGTCGGCGTCGGCAAGGTTTCAATCCGTGACACAGACGCGCCCTCCGGAAAATGCCGCCAAACGGTGACCGGCCAGCAACAGGTCATAGCGTCCCAGCACCTGCGGCAGGATCGCGTTCCAGTCGTAATGCCCGGCCGCCTTGCGCCGCGCCGCCTGGCCCATGGCCGCCATGTCACCTTGGTAGATCGCCTCGATGGCGCCGGCCAGGCTATCCGCGCTGTTGGGCTGCGCCAGGATGCCGGTGTCGGCGTCGACCAGCTCGGCCACGCCACCGCCGTTGACGGCCACCACCGGCAGCCCGCAAGCCATCGCTTCGAGGATGATCAGGCCGAAGGTCTCGGCGTCGCCCGGATGGACCAGCAGGTCGGCGCTGGCCAGCAGGCGCGCCAGCTCGCGCTGGTCGCGCTTGAACGGGATGTGGGTGATCCAGGACGCGGGCGCGACCGCTTCGGGCAGTGCGTCGCCGCCACCGACCAGCAGCAGGTGGTAGGGGGCGCCCAGCTTGCCGACTGCCTCGACCAGCACGTCGAGCTTTTTCTCCGGCGTGAAGCGGCCGGCATAGACCAGCAGGCGACAGTCCGGATCGAGGCCCAGTTGCGCGCGCAGCGTGGGGTCGCGCCGCTCGGGGTGAAAGATGACGCTGTCGATACCGAGCGGCTGCTGCACGGCGCCATGCACGCCGATCGATTCCAGCTGCTGCACCATCACGCGGCTGGGCGCCAGCACCAGGTCGAACTGGCGGTACAGGTTGGCGAGATAGCGGCAGGTGCCGCGCGCGATCCAGCGCCCCAGGCGCGGTTGTACCAGGCTGGGCAGGTCGGAGTGATAGAAGGCCACGGCCGGAATGTCGTATTCCTTGCGCATGCGTAATGCGGCCCAGGCGCAATGGCCGGCATCGCCGGCTTCGACCAGGTCCGGCCGCGCCGAGGCCAGCAGGCGCGCCGGTGCCGACACCGACAACGGCATGCGATAGCCATGGAAGCCGGGCAAGCCGGCGGCGGGAATGCGGATCAGGGTGGCATCGCCATCGTCGCAGGTGTCGACGTTGGGACTCATGATGGTGTGCCGCAGGGAGGTGTTCTGGGCACGGCTGCGGCGCGCCAGCCAGTGTGCCTTGGCGTTCAGGTAGGTGCTGACGCCCCCGCCTTCAGCCGCGTAAAACATGGTGATGTCGACAAGATGCATGCTGGGTTCCGGTGACGATAAAACCCACGATAGCAGTGGAACTGGTCCACAGTTTGCGCACTATCAACCGGAACAGCCACTTCAGCAAGACCGCATCAACATGCTAGAAGCGGTCTCATGTGGGTGACCCATTATGCACTGCGCCGATCGAGCATGGCGCGCGCGATGGTGCCGGCGTCCACGTACTCGAGTTCGCCGCCGACGGGCACGCCGCGCGCCAGGCGGCTGACCTTCAGCCCGCGCGCCTTCAGCATCTCGCTGATGTAGTGGGCGGTGGCTTCGCCCTCGTTGGTGAAGTTGGTGGCGAGCACCACTTCCTTGACCGCGCCGTCGGTGGCGCGGCCCACCAGTTTTTCCAGGTGCAAATCCTTGGGACCGATGCCGTCCAGCGGCGACAGCCGCCCCATCAGGATGAAGTACAGGCCCTTGAAGGTCAGGGTCTGCTCGATCATGATCTGGTCGGCCGGCGTCTCGACCACGCATAGCAGCGCGCGGTCGCGGTTCTCGTCCGCACACAGTTCGCACACCTCGGTTTCCGAGAAGGTATTGCACATCGCGCAGTGATGGACCGCCTCCACCGCCTGGTACAGCGCGCGCGACAGCATGGCCGCGCCTTCGCGGTCATGCTGCAGCAGGTGGAAGGCCATGCGCTGCGCCGACTTCGGTCCGACGCCCGGCAGGCGGCGCAGGGCCTCGGTCAGGAAGTCGAGCGATTTGGACACGGGCGCTCCGGACTCAGAACGGCATCTTGAAGCCGGGCGGGATCGGCAGGCCGGCGGTCAGGCCGCTCATCTTTTCCTGGGTGGTCGCCTCGGCCTTGCGGATGGCGTCGTTGAACGCGGCCGCGACCAGGTCTTCCAGCATGTCGCGGTCGTCGCCCAGCAGCGACGGGTCGATGGTGACGCGCTTGACGTCGTTCTTGCAGGTCATGACGACCTTGACCAGGCCGGCGCCCGACTGGCCCTCGACTTCGATGAGGGCCAGCTGCTCTTGCGCCTTCTTCATGTTGTCCTGCATGGACTGGACCTGCTTCATCATGCCTGCGAGCTGGTTCTTCATCATGGTGTGTTCTCCAAAAAACGGATGGTTGAAAAGGTTTGTGCGGCCAGGCCGCTCAGGTCGCGATCGGACGCACCGAGCCCGGCACCACGAAGGCGTCGAAGGTGCGTGCCATGTCCTGCACGAACGGGTCGGCTTCGACCGTGGCTTCGGCTTCCTGCTGCAGCCGTTCGCGCCTTGCCTTGGCTTCGGCGCTGGCGGTGTACCAGACCGGGCCGATCTCGGTATCGAGGTTCACGCGCACCGCCGGGAAGCATTCCTGCAGGGCCGCGCACAGTTTCTCGCTGTTGCCGCTGGCACGCAGGGTATCGACCGGCACGCGCAGGCGGAAGGTGGCGGCGCCGGCTTCGGCCACGCATTCGATCAGTTCGGTCTGCAGCGCCAGCTGCTGCGACACGCCGCGCAGCTGCAGGCCGGCAGCCAGTGCCGGCCAGTTGCCGTCCCAGCCGATCGCCGGCACCGGCGTCACCACGTAGGCGTGCGGCGCCCTGGCCGGGGCTGGGTTGCGCACCGGCGGGCTGACGGCGGCGGGCGCCTCGGCCGGCGCGGCGGCAGCCACGGCGCTGTCGTCGGAAAATTCGGTGACCCAGGATGGCACGTCGTCGTCGGCCACGGCCTGTTCACCGCCACGCGCATACGCCTGGGCACCGCCCGGAGACTGTGTCTGCGGCTGGCCCTGGTGCTGGCTTTGTGGCTGCGGCGCCCGGCCCATGGCCTGCGGCTGCATCGGGCGGTTCTCGGCGGGGCGGCTGTCCGGCTGCGGCCGGGCGCCGGCGCCGGGTGCGTTGTCCCAGGGCGCCGAGGCCGCCGCGGCAGCCGGGCGGCCCGGGGCGGCGGGTGCCGGCGGCGCTGCAGGCGGTGGCGCGGACGGCTGCGCTGCTGCGGCAGTCGCCCCCGCTGCATCCGGCGGACCCGCCGGCGTACGCTTGGGCTGGCCCGGCGACCGCGCGGCGGCGCGCGCCGCTTCCAGCGCGGCATTGATGGCGGCGCGGGCCGAGGTCATGGCCGGGGCCGCGCCTGCCGGTGCCGGCGTGGGCACCGGCTGGGCAGCCGGCGCATGTGCGGCGGCCGGCGGTGCGGCCGGACGGCCAGGCGCCGGCTGGGCCGCGGCAGCGGCTGCCGCAGCGGCGGCACGGCCCGTACCGCCGTTCGCCGCACCGCCGGCCGGCATCGCGCGCGCCAGTGCCGCCGGCGCCGGCGCGGCCACCTGCTCGGCCCCACCCTGCCCCGGGCGGAACGCCAGCATGCGCAGCAGCGTCATCGTGAAGCCTGCGTACTCGTCCGGCGCCAGGCCGATCTCGTTACGGCCGACCACCGCGATCTGGTAGAACAATTGCACTTCCTGCGGATCGAACAGCGTGGCCAGGCGTTGAATATCGGCCAGTTCGGGCAAATCGTCCGGCAACGCGGCCGGCACCGTCTGCGCCAGCGCGACGCGGTGCAGCAGCGTGCCGAGGTCCTGCAGCGCGCCGTTATACGACAGGCTGCGGCTGGCCATCTCGTCGGCCACCGCCATCAGGTCGGCGCCGCCCTGGTTGGCCAGCGCATCGAGCAGGCGGATCAGGTAGGACTGGTCGAGTGCGCCCAGCATGCCCTGCACCGCGTCCAGCGTGACGGCACCGGCGGCATAGGCGATCGCCTGGTCGGTCAGCGACAGCGCATCGCGCATCGAACCGTGGGCGCCCTGGGCCAGCAGGCGCAGCGCCGGCTGTTCGAAGCTGACGCCTTCCTGGCCGAGGATGTTTTCCAGGTGGCCCACGATGTGGCCCGGCGGCATCTGCTTGAGGTTGAACTGCAGGCAGCGCGACAGCACGGTGACCGGGATCTTTTGCGGATCGGTGGTCGCCAGGATGAATTTCACGTGCTCGGGCGGCTCTTCCAGCGTCTTCAGCATGGCGTTGAAGGCGTGGTTGGTCAGCATGTGCACCTCGTCGATCATGTAGACCTTGAAGCGCGCATTGCTCGGCGCATACACCGCCTGCTCCAGCAGCTGGGCCATCTCGTCGACGCCGCGGTTCGAGGCCGCATCCATCTCGACATAGTCGACGAAGCGGCCGGCATCGATCGCGCGGCAGGGTTCGCATTGGCCGCACGGTTCGGCCGTGATACCGCCCTGCCCGTCCGGCCCGACGCAGTTGAGCGACTTGGCCAGGATGCGCGACAGGGTGGTCTTGCCCACCCCGCGCGTGCCGGTGAACAGATAGGCGTGGTGCAGCCGCCCGGTGCGCAGCGCATGGGTCAGGGCACGGACGACGTGCTCCTGGCCAACCAGCGTTTCGAAGTTTCGGGGACGGTATTTGCGGGCGAGGACTTGATAGGACATGCCGTAATTTTACCGTAGACCGGGGTGGGCGCGGCAACATTAGGAAAGCGCCCGCCGATCCTCTTGACACGGCAACAACATGTCATGACAACGAAAACGGCTGCCGCGGCAGCCGTCTTGCCAGGGGTAAAACCTGACCTCAGGCAAGCTGCGGGATCTGCCCGGCAGCCGAGGGCGTGGCGGCGGACGCGTCGACGCGGAACACGCCGACGGCCCCGGCCAGCTCTTCCGCCCTTTCCTTCAGTGCAATCGCTGCACCGGCAGCCTGCTCGACGCTGCGCGCGCTGGCGCGGGTGGCATCGTCCAGCGCCGTGATCGACTGGCTGATCGCCACGATCTCGCCCGCCTGCGCGCTGCTGGCGGCGCTGATCTCGGCGATGATGTCCGACACCCGGCGCACGCTGGCAACCACCTCTCCCATGGTGGCGCCGGCCTCGCCTGCCAGTGCGCTGCCGGCCTCGACGCGGGCAACCGATGCCTCGATCAATTGCTTGATCTCGCGCGCCGCGGTGGCGGCGCGCTGGGCCAGCCCGCGCACTTCGGACGCGACCACGGCAAAGCCACGCCCCTGTTCGCCCGCACGGGCGGCCTCGACGGCCGCGTTCAGCGCCAGGATATTGGTCTGGAACGCGATGCCGTCGATGACGCCGGTGATGTCGACGATGCGGCGCGAGGCGGCGTCGATTTCGTTCATGGTGTCAACCACCTGGCCGACCACCGTCCCGCCGCGCACGGCCACCTCGGCGGCACTGCCCGCCAGCACATCGGCCTGGCGCGCATGCTCGGCATTCTTTTGCACGGTCAGGGTCAGGCCATCCATGGCGTCGGCCGTCGAGCGGATGACCGTGCCCTGGCTGTCGGCATGGCGCAACAATTCGGCGTTGCTGGCGACGATCTGGCCGGAACCCTCGGCGGTGACCTGCACGTTATCCTTGACCTCGGCCAGGGTGCGCTGGAGCATGCGCATGACGCCGCCGAGCGAACGCGCGCTCTCGCTGGTGGCCGGCAGGTGATCCGGGCGCAGGTCGATCACGCCGGCCTCGGCGGTCATGCCGTGTACTGCGATCCGCAACTCGGCGGCCTGCACCGCTTCGCGCTGCAGCACCCTGGCCAGGTAGCACAGCACGCCGGTCTCGGCAACCACGTAGGCGGCGTGCACCAGCACCGTGCCGATGCCGGGATGGGTAAGGCAATAGGTCGGAAACCCGAGCTGCTGCAGATAATCGAAGCTCAGGTGGTGCACGGCAATGACGCCGGCGGCGGTGACCAGCACCAGCCAGTCGCGGTAGCACAACAGGAAAGCCAGCAGGGCGAAGATCCCGAAGTGGGCTTCGGTGCGCCCCAGGGTCTGGTGGATGTGCAGCGCGCAGAACACCATGAAGGCGACGCCGACCGAGATGCGCGCCAGCCGCGGGCTGCGGCGCGTGCCCAGCAATAGCGTCGGCACGGCGGCCGCCGGCAAGCCGATCACCAGTGCCCAGTGCAAGGTGTCGTGAAGTCCCGACAAGCCGAGGGCGGCCAGAAAAAGTCCCCACAATACCCCGACCATGACACGGTCGGCGTTCCGATAATTGATGTCCAGTATCTGTTCGACTTCAGCGTTGAGCATGTCTTTCTCGTTTGTTATTTTGATGCGGCAATATATGTAATGGTGCCGCTTGGAAACTTACGAGTAAACACACCAGCTCGACAGAATCGTCAAAATAGTCATTTCTGTTGTAAAAACCATGATGAAAACCGGCGGTTTTTCCAGAAACAATGCAAAAAGATACGGAACTGACGATAGTGACGAGGGCGTCGCCGATGACATGCGTACGCGAAGACAATCAGGCTGACCGGCCTGGCTGAACTGCAAAGATGGGAGGAAGAAGAGAAGGAAGAAGGCGAGCCTGATCTGCGGCACTTGCGGTGAACGGCTTTGGCTGCTTCGTTCCCGACCTGACCAGGTAAACCATGCCGCAATGCGCAGGGGCCCGCCAGCGCTCATTATAACCGACCGCGGGCATCCCGGCAAACACATCGATTGCCACTGGATCAAGCCCTGCCGGCGGGCTGGAAACAGGTGCCGCGGGTCGTCCCTGCCGCACCTGAGTTGCGCTAAATATCCTGCTCTACATATATATAGTAGATACCCGACACGGATGGACCGTCAGATACCCAGCTGCTGCCAGATGTCGTCCACGCGCGCCTTGACCTGCGGCGTCATCACGATCGGCGTGCCCCACTCGCGGTTGGTCTCGCCCGGCCACTTGTTGGTGGCGTCGATGCCCATCTTGCTGCCCAAGCCGCTGATCGGCGACGCGAAGTCGAGGTAATCGATCGGCGTATTGTCGACCAGCACCGTGTCGCGGGTCGGATCGACACGGGTCGTGATGGCCCAGATCACTTCCTTCCAGTCACGCACGTTGACGTCCTCGTCTACCACGACGATGAATTTAGTGTACATGAACTGGCGCAGGAAGCTCCACACGCCCATCATCACGCGCTTGGCATGGCCGGCGTACTGCTTCTTCATCTGCACCACCGCCATCCGGTAGCTGCAGCCTTCCGGCGGCAGATAGAAGTCGGTGATCTCGGTGAACTGTTTCTGCAGCAGCGGAATGAAGACTTCGTTCAGCGCCACGCCCAGCACGGCCGGCTCGTCCGGCGGTTTGCCGGTGTAGGTCGAGTGGTAGATCGGGTCGCGGCGCATGGTGATGCGGTCGACCGTGAATACCGGGAACCAGTCCTGCTCGTTGTAATAGCCGGTGTGGTCGCCGTAGGGGCCTTCGAGCGCGTGCTCGTAGCCGGACGGGTGCGACTCATCCGGATAGATATGGCCTTCCAGCACGATCTCGGCGGAAGCCGGCACCCGCAGCTCGCTGCCGATGGCCTTGGTGAGCGTGGTGCGCTGGCCGCGCAGCAGGCCGGCGAACTGGTATTCCGACAAGGTGTCCGGCACCGGCGTCACCGCGCCCAGAATCGTCGCCGGGTCGGCGCCCAGCGCCACCGCGATCGGATACGGCTTGCCCGGGTGGGCGATGCAATGCTCGCGGAAGTCGAGCGCGCCGCCGCGGTGCGCCAGCCAGCGCATGATGACCTTGTTCGGTCCCAGTACCTGCTGGCGGTAGATGCCCAGGTTCTGCCGCTTCTTGTTCGGACCCTTGGTAATGACGAGGCCCCAGGTGATCAGCGGCGCGATGTCGCCCGGCCAGCAATGCTGGATCGGCAGGCGGCCGAGGTCGACGTCCTGCCCTTCCCACACGATTTCCTGGCAGGCCGCCCCCTTGACTTCTTTCGGCGACATGTCCCAAACCGACTTGACGAGCGAACCGAGGTCCATGATGTCGCGGAATCCCTTGGGCGGCTCCGGTTCCTTCAGGCGCGCCAGCACGTGGCCGATCTTGCGCAGTTCGCTGACGTCGTCGGCGCCCATGCCCAGTGCCACGCGCTGTGGCGTGCCGAACAGGTTGGCCAGCACCGGTATCTTGTGCGGCGCGCCGGCCAGACCGGTCGGGTTCTCGAACAGCAGGGCCGGACCGGCAGCGCGCAGGGTGCGATCGCACACCTCGGTCATCTCCAAGTTCGTGGAAACAGGCGCCGCGACACGCTTTAATTCGCCAATTTCTTGCAACTTGGCAATAAAATCACGTAAGTCTGAATAATTCATCAAGTTTTAATTCTTTTTTACATGTTTGTAACGGGTCTAGCAATCTGCGGCAAGTGGTTGATTTGCCACGGAATTGATGAGCTGCGCAACAAAAGTTAGATTTATAAGTAATAACGCACGATAGAGCTAGTATTGACTTGATATAAACGAGCTTCTACAATCCGCCTACCAAGTGAGACAGGCCCGTCCAGGACGTGATTTTAGCCGGTCTCCTTCTTACACGGGGTCGGGGCCCCAAGACATTTTAAGGAGTGTTTTTCACTGGGCGTCTGCCCAACCAACCCCGAGACAGTTGTTAGCCACTGGGCGCCTCCATCGCAGCGCGACCCAGCTGTAGCAAGCAATGACGGCGTAAGTCGACCGCAACGCGCGGCGACGGACGGTTTTCTGATGCACGGCATGAGATCTCCAAAAAGCAGCGTCTTGACGCCGCATGGGGGATGCTTTTTCCGCGACAAAGGAGAGACGATGTTTCATCGCTTCATCGGTGCGAGCGCAAGGCTCGCCCAACAATTGGCCAGCCAGCCGATCACGTGGTCGACATCCGTGATCAAGACGGCACGCGGTATTTTGACCACCGCACAACATACGCTGACCGTATTCGGTTTATCCGCAGTCGCCATGCTGGCACTGCTGTACTTCCGCCCCGAGTTTGCACAACGGGTATCGAGCTTCCTGAGCCCGCAGCAGAACGTTGCGGCAGCCACGCCGGCACCGGCTTCGGCCGTGGTCCATACGGCCTCGGCCCATAGCGATGCCGCGGTAGAAGTCGCGGCCGACGAAAAGGCGGCGCGTCCGACGCGCCAGCAGAAGTACGTTACCGACTGGCTGTCGCGCCGCTACCGCGTCGCCGGCGATGCCGCCAACATGCTGGTCTCGACCGCCTACAGCACGGCGCACGAGATCAAGCTGGACCCGCTGCTGATCCTGGCCGTGATGGCGATCGAATCGGGCCTGAATCCGTTCGCGGAAAGCCCGATGGGCGCCCAGGGCCTGATGCAGGTGATGTCCAAGGTCCACAGCGACAAGTTCCAGCAGATGGGCGGCGCGCAAGCGGCCCTGAATCCGGTGGCCAACATCCGTGTCGGCGCCCTGATCCTGAAGGATTACGTGAAGCGCACCGGCTCCGTCGAAGGCGGCCTGAAGAGCTACGTGGGTGCCGGCGACGCCGAGACCGATTCCGGCTACGGCTCCAAGGTCCTGGCCGAGTTCAAGCGCCTGAAACAGGTTGCAGCCGGCAAGAACGTCCCGATCACGACCCCGCCATCGGCCCCGGTCCTGGTCCAGAAGTCGACCCCGGCCACGCCGAAGCCGGATGCCCCGGCCGTCAGCGACGAGACCGCACGCGGCGCCAGCCAGGGCGGCGAAACCGTCGCCGGTCTGTAAGCACCGGTCAGCACACTTTTCCTGGTCGAAAGCCATCGTGGCGGGAGCTGCGGTGGCTTTCATTTTTTTTGCGCGCCCTATTTCGGGAGCGATGGACAAATAAAAAAGCCGTCCCGGTTTCCCGGAACGGCTTTTCACTAATATATATAGCGTAGGTAAGACTCAGCGCTTGGCTTCCGCCGCCGCCTCGTCCGGCCGCAGCTTGCCGGCCAGGCGGTCCAGCACGCCGTTGACGTACTTGTGGCCATCGATACCGCCGAAGGACTTGGTCAGCTCGACCGCCTCGTTGATCACGACGCGGTACGGGATCTCGATCTTGTTCTTCAGTTCCCAGGCGCCGAGCAGCAGCACTGCGTGCTCGATCGGCGACAGTTCCGTCACCGGGCGGTCGACGGTCGGGGCGATCAGTTCGCGCAGTTCGACCGACTGGGCAATCGCGCCGTTCAGCAACTCGCGGAAATAGTCGCCGTCGGCCTTTTCGAAGCCGTGGGCGCTGCGGATGTTGGTGATCACGGTCGAAGCCGGCTCATTGTTCAGCAGCCATTGATACAGGCCCTGCAGGGCGAACTCGCGCGCGCGGTGACGCGGCGTGCGGTTCTTGTTCGGGTTGGCGTGAATGGTCTTGTCAGTCATGTTCTTGCCTAAATACGCTTATTCTTCTTCGGCCTGCAGCTCTTCGAGGGCGAGCAGCAGGTTGGCCATCTCGACCGCGACGCGCGCCGCATCGGTGCCCTTCTCGATCATGCGCACTTCGGCCTGCTCGTCGTTCTCGGTGGTCAGGATGGCATTGGCGATCGGCATGCCGTAATCGAGGCCGACGCGGGTGATGCCGGCGCCGGATTCGTTCGACACCAGTTCGAAGTGGTAGGTCTCGCCGCGGATCACCGCGCCCAGCGCGATCAGTGCGTCGAACTGCTGGGTCTCGGCCATCTTCTGCAGGGCCAGCGGCACTTCGAGGGCACCCGGCACGGTGATGTGCAGGATGTCTTCGTCGGCGACGCCGAGGGTTTTCAGTTCGTTCAGGCAGGCCGACAGCAGGCCCTGGCCGACGGTCGCGTTGAAGCGCGCCTGCACGATCCCGATGCGCAGACCTTCGCCCGTCATGTTGCTTTCAAAAGTTCCTACCGTCATGGCTATGCCTCTTCTTGTTTGGTTCAATAAATGTGAATGGATGGATGTTACCGCGCGCGCGGCGCGGCATCCAGGATCGTTACGCTTCCGGCTTGGCCAGGTAGCCGGTGACTTCGAGGTCGAAGCCGGTCATCGACGGCATCTTGCGCGGATTGGCCAGCAGCTTCATCCTGCGCACGCCGAGCAGCTTCAGTACCTGGGCGCCGATGCCGTAGGTGCGCAGGTCGAGGCTGGCGGCACGGGCGTTCGGACGCGCCGCCGTCTTGTCCTGGAACTGGCCGAACAGCTGCTCCGCCGTCTCGCTGCAGTTCAGCAGCACGATGACGCCCGACTTCGCGGCCTTGATCGCCTGCATCGACGAGGCCAGGTTCCACGAGTGCGCCGTGGTGCCATTGTCCAGCAGGTCGATGATCGACACCGGCTGGTGCACCCGCACCAGGGCTTCCTCGTCCTGCGCCGGCTCGCCGTGCACCAGCGCCAGGTGGGCGCAGCCGCTCGGCTTGTCGCGGAAGGCGACCAGGCGGAACTCGCCGTGCACGGTCGAGAGCGGACGCTCGGCCACGCGCTCGACCAGGCTCTCGGTCTGGCTGCGGTAATGGATCAGGTCGGCAATGGTGCCGATCTTGATGTTGTGCTCCTTGCCGAACTCGAGCAGGTCGGGCAGGCGCGCCATGGTGCCGTCTTCCTTGATGATCTCGCAGATCACCGAGGCCGGGGTCAGGCCCGCCATCTCGGTCAGGTCGCAGCCGGCTTCGGTATGGCCGGCACGCATCAGCACGCCGCCCTTGACCGCGCGCAGCGGGAAGATGTGGCCCGGCTGCACCAGGTCTTCCGGCTTCGCGTCCTTGGCCACGGCGACCTGGATGGTACGCGCACGGTCGGCCGCCGAGATGCCGGTGGTAACGCCTTCGGCGGCTTCGATCGACACGGTGAAATTGGTGCCGAACGAGGTGCCGTTGCGGGTGGTCATCATCGGCAGTTCGAGGCGATCGCAGATCTCTTCCGACAGGGTCAGGCAGACCAGGCCGCGCGCGTGGCGGATCATGAAGTTGATCGCTTCCGGCGTGACGAAATCGGCGGCCAGGACCAGGTCGCCTTCGTTTTCGCGGTCTTCCTCGTCGACCAGAATGACCATGCGCCCGGCGCGCAGTTCGTCGACGATTTCCTGAGTAGTGGAGATGGACATGCGGGATTCCTTGGTACGGGGACAGCGGCCGGTGGTCTGTGCACCTGGCCAGGTGAATCCGCTATTTTAAAGGATTTACCGGGGCTCGGCCGCATCCGGCTTGCATTTAGCTGCTTGTACACAACTGTCCAGTCCTGAATGCAAGGTAGAATGGATTTTTAAGCAAAAGGACAGCGTCGCATGCTTCCCCGTTTTGGCCGTACCCTGATCCGCCTGGCCGCCACCGCGCTGCTGTCGCTGTCCGCAACGGCCCCCGCGATCGCACAGGCGAGCGCACCGGCCGCTGCCACGCCGGCAGCGCGCAAGCCGGCGTCTCCCAAGCTGGCGCCGCTCAAGCTGGACGATCCGCTGCCGATCGGTCCCCAGGTCAGGGTCGGCAAGCTGGCCAATGGCCTCACCTGGTACGTCCAGCCCAACCGCAAGCCGGAAAACAAGCTCGAGCTGCGCCTGGTGGTCAAAGCCGGCTCCATCCTCGAAGACGAGGACCAGCGCGGCCTGGCCCACTTCACCGAGCACATGGCCTTCAACGGCTCGCGCAACTTCAAGAAGCACGAGCTGGTGTCTTACCTGCAGTCCATCGGCGTCAAGTTCGGCGCCGACCTGAACGCCTACACCGGCTTCGACGAAACCGTCTACATCCTGCCGGTCCCGTCGGAGAAGAAGCAGGACGTCGACAAGGCCTTCCTGGTGCTGCAGGACTGGGCCCAGGGTCTGACCCTGAACGATGCCGACATCGACAAGGAACGCGACATCATCCTCGAGGAACTGCGCCTCGGCAAAGGTGCCGGCGACCGCATGCAGAAAGTCCTGATGCCGAAGATCTACAACGGCTCGCGCTACGCCGAGCGCCTGCCGATCGGCCAGGAAGACACGCTGCGCAACTTCAAGCCGGACGCGCTGCGCCGCTTCTACCGCGACTGGTACCGGCCCGACCTGATGGCGGTGGTGGTGGTCGGCGACATCGCCCCGGCCGAGGCCGAGAAATTGATCAAGAAACATTTCGATGGCCTGAAGAACCCGCCCCAGGAACGCCCGCGCAACTACGCCACGATTCCGGCGCGGACCGATGCCGAAGCGCTGGTCGTGACCGACCGCGAAGCCGGCCCGGCCGGAATCCTGATCCGCTATCCGGTGCAGCCCTTCCAGGAACGGGAAACCGTGGGCGGCTACCGCGAGCAACTGGTCGAAGCCCTGTTCAGCGGCATGCTGAACGCGCGCCTGCAAGAACTGGCGCAATTGCCCAATCCACCCTTCCTCGGTGCCAGCAGCGCGCTCGGCCGCCTGACGCCGCGCTACCGCTCGTATAACGCCGCGGCCTCGCTGGCCGGCGGCGGCGCCACCGCTGCCATCGATGCGCTGGTGCAGGAAAACGAACGCGCACGACGCTACGGCTTCACGGCGGCCGAACTGGAGCGCGTCAAGAAAACCATGATGCGCACTTACGAGCGCGCCTGGAACGAGCGCGACAAGACCGACTCGTCGGTCCATGCCGACGAACTCATGCGCAACTTCCTGGAAGGCGAATCGATCCCCGGCATCGACGCCGAATACCGCTATGTCACCGAACTCGGCCCCGGCATCGGCCTCGACGAAATCAATGCCTATGCACGCGCCACCATCCCGGCCGATACGGGCAAACTGGTGATCTACACCGGCCCATCACAGGCCAAAGGCGATGCCGGGGCCGCGCTGCCGACCGGACCCGAACTGCTGGCCGCGGTGGCCGCCGCCGAACGCAGCGAGGTGCGCGCCCACGACGAAAAGGCGGTGGCCGGTGCGCTGATGGACAAGCCGCCGGTGCCGGGCCGCATCGTGGCGAGCTCGCTGGACGCCCACCTCGGCCTGACCCACCTGACCCTGTCGAACGGCGTCAAGGTGATCCTGAAGCCGACCACCTTCCGCAACGACCAGGTCCTGATGAGCGCCGCGCGTTTCGGCGGCCAGAGCCTGTTCGACGACAAGGACATGTTCAGCGCGCGCTATGCCGACACCATCGTCGCCGCGATGGGCCTGAAGGATTTTTCGCCGCTCGACCTGCGCAAGGTACTGGCCGGCAAGGCGGCCGCCGTCAATGCCGGCCTCGGCAGCAACACCGACGTGGTGGCCGGGGCCGCCGGCGCCGCCGACGTCGAGACCATGCTGCAGATGGCGTGGCTGAAGTTCGCCGGCGTGCGCCGCGACGAGGACCTGTACAAATCCTTCATCGGCAAGCAGATGGAACTGGCGCGCAACCGCCAGTCGCAGCCGGGCGCGCTGTTCGGCGACACCCTGGTCGCCACGCTGTACGGCAACAACCCGCGGGCGCCGCGCGCGCTGCGTCCGGAAGACATCGCCCGCATCGACCTCGACCGCGCGATCGCCATCTACCGCCAGCGCTTCTCGAGCGCGAAGGACTTGACGTTCATCCTGGTCGGCAGCTTCGACGTCGAAGCGATCAAGCCGCTGCTGGCGACCTACCTCGGCAGCCTGCCGACCCCTGCCATCCCGACCGCCTACCGCGACCTCGGCCTGCGTCCGGTCAAGGGTGTGGTCAAGCGCGAGGTGAAGAGCGGCCTCGAGGACAAGAGCACGGTGTCGCTGACCTTTACCGGGCCGGCCGAGGTCACTGAAATGGAAGAACTGCGCCTGTCGGCGCTGACCGAGGTGATGAACATCCGCATCATCGATGTGCTGCGCGAAAAGCTGGGCCTGATCTATGGCGGCGGCATGGAAGGGTCGATGACGCGCGTGCCGTATGCCCACTACACGGTCGGCGTGACCCTGCCGACCGGCCCGAAGAACGTCGACAAGGTGCTGCAGGCAACCTTTGCTGAAATCGAGCGCGTGCGCAGCCAGGGACCGGACCAGGGCGACCTCGACAAGGTAAAAGCCAACTGGCTGCAGACCTACCGCAAGTCGCTGCAGGAAAACGGCTACTGGCTGGCAGTGCTGCAGACTTCGCTGACCGAGGGGACTGATCCGGGAACGATCCTCAGTTTCGACAAGGAAGTGCAATCACTGAGCGTGGCGGACCTGAAGCGCACCGCGCAGCGTTACCTGACCCCGGAGAATTACGTGCAGGTGGTGCTGAATCCGGAAACTGCTGCACCCGCAGCGGCTAGGGTACCGGCTTCGGCGCCCTAGCCGCTGTCGTATTCGTCAACGGCGCATGGGGTGGTCCGAATGGCTGTCCATGCGGTGCGGGACATCGTCATGAGCTCGCCTTAGTGCAGCTCATGGCATTTCGTGGCTGAAGTGCCCATACAGCGCCAGGCAAAGCTCGACAAAGATCAGCAGCAGGATCGCGAGCTCGAGGCGGTGCGAGCTGTGGTAGCGCATCGTTTCGACCAGGGTCTCCGACGTGTGCGACAGCGTCGTCAGCTTGCGATCGAGAGTCAGCGCGCGGTCATGCAATTCATAATCGCCTTCCAGCCTGGCATACAGGCCCGATAGCCCGGGGTTGTCCCACAGCAGATCCGGTCGGTCGAGCACGCCCGCCCTGCCGTTCAGGCGGCTTTCGGCAAGCAACATGCTGCCCACTGCCTTGAGCAGCTCGGATGGCTTGGCGGAAAAACGCCCGTCTTCGGCCAGGTCGCGCGCCAGCGGTTCGCTGCGGTCGAAATCGCGTCCGGCCTGGCGTTCCTGGAACGACAGCATGGTCGCCTTGGCCATCACCTCGGCAATCAGCTGCAGGCGCAGCCGGTCGGCATTCTTAATCTTGATATATTGTCCCGACGGTCCTTCTTCTTCCTCCGGATCGACATCGACCACGGCGCCCTCCTCGGCGCCATGGTCGCCGGCGCCGGATGCATGCGCGCGGATCGCCGCCAGCAGGCGCGTCTTTTCATCGCCCGAAGCATTGAATAGCACCACGGCGCCGTAGCGAAAAATCGCGGCCACGCCGCTCTTTCCGAGCCGCACCAGGAACGGTGACTTGGCAATGATCTCGAAGCCGGACAGCGCTTTCACGTCGATGCGTTCTGCAACCATCAGGGCGCTCGCACTAAAGCGCAGTTGCGGGATGACCGGCCGCTGGTAAGGCAGCTTTTCGGTTTTCAGGTGCAGGCCGGGCCTGTTGCGGGGACGCGGATTCCAATGGATCCGCTTTCTATCTTGCTGGGTAGTCATGGTATGTCGCGGGCGCTGACGCCCGCCGTGCCTTTGTTCACATTATTGCAAATACTTGTCGAACCAGGCCAGCACCCGCACCCGCTGGTCGGCCGCGTGCTCCGGCTTGCGGATCGCGTGGCCCTCGTCCTCGTAGATGACGAGCGCCGTCGGCACCCCCTGTGCCTTCAGCCCGTGCCAGAACTCCTGCGACTGCGCCGGCGGGCACTCGACATCGCGCTCGCCGACCATCACCAGCGTCGGCGTGGTCGCCGACTTGATCGACTCGATCGGCGAAGCCGCGCGATAGACCGCCGGGTCGTCGTACATGGTGGCACCGAAGAACGGCACCATCCACTGGTCGATACCGTTCTGGCCGTAGTAGCTGATCCAGTTGGCGATGCCGGCACTGGCCACCGCCGCCTTGAAGCGCTGGCTGTGGGTCACGCCCCACATGGTCATGAAGCCGCCGTAGGAATGGCCCATCAGGCCGAGGCGCGCGCCATCCACCGGCGCCTGGCGGATGACGGCATCGACGCCGGCCAGGATGTCGCGCCAGTCGCCGCCGCCGAAATCGCGCTTGTTGGCGCTGGAAAAGGCCAGGCCCTGGCCATAGCTGCCGCGCGGATTCGGGAAGAACACGAAATAGCCTTTGTCCACCAGCGCGCGCACCAGGTTGTTGCCGCCCTCGCCGCCCGACACGTAGCGCGGCGTGACGGCCGCCGCCGGGCCGCCGTGCACCTGCACGATCATCGGGTATTTCCTGCCCGGATCCACCGTGCGCGGTCCGACCAGCCAGCCCTGCACGTTGAAGCCTTCGTTGGTCCAGGCAATGCTGCGCGCCGTCACCTGCGGCGCGAAACCGTCGTTGTCGCGGGTGATCGGCGCCAGCGCGGCGAGCGGTCCGGCGACGATACGCGGGCCGTGCTCGTAATCCTCCTGGACCGAGGCCGCGACCTTGCCATCGGCGCTGAACACGAAGCGGCCGTCGCGCGCCGCGGACGCCGAGACCGGCGCCTGCCACAGCAGGCGGACGCTGCGCGCCGCCGGATCGATGCGGGCAATGCCGGTGTCGGCACCGGCCTGTACCGAGGCCAGCAGGGCCGCGCCGCGCCAGCTGATGCCGTTGAAGCTGCCCTTGAAACCCGGCGTGATATCGGTCGGCGTGGCGACGCCCGACTCGCCACCCCCGATCGGCACCGTGAAGACATCGCCGCCGACCGAGCCGAAATCGCTCATCAGGCCGCCGATGAAGGCGACCGTGCGGCCGTCCGGCGACACGTGGGGCATGTTCATCTGCATCTTCGGCGCTGCCAGTACGCGTAGCTTGCCGCTGGCGGCATCGACATGGCCCAGGGTCGCGATCCACCAGTTGTTGTCGCCGTTGCCCTTGGCGCTGGTGACGACGAAGCCCTTGCCGTCCGGGGTCCAGTCGTATTCGTAGATGAAGGTGTCGGCCGGGGATACCAGGCGCATCCCGGCGCCGGCCGGCCCGTCGACGGAAACGAGCGCGATGCGCTGCTCGTCCTCTTCCTGCGCCAGGCCAATTTCGCCGACCTGGCGCGCGCCGGCTTCGACGGCGCCGGTCAGTTTCCTGGCGTTGACAGTGGCCAGGAAGGCAAGCTGGCGCCCGTCCGGCGACCAGCGCACCGTGTTGGCGACGCCCTTGAGCGTGGCGACAGTAGCCAGCTTGCCGTCGCGCAGCACCAGCACGCTGGCGGTGCCGGCCTTGGCATCGGTCCCGATCAGGGCCATCGAACTGCCGTCGGGCGACCAGGCCGGTGCATCGAAACGGCATTGACCGCAGGCGACGCTTTCATAAGTAGCGGCGATCCGGCCGCCGGCGGTCTCGCGCACCGTGACGTGCGGTGCCCGCTTGTCCCCGTCCACCGTTTCGATCGCGGCGATGCGGTCGCCGGCGGCAGTCATTGCCAGTGCGCGGTAGCTGCGCATGGCGGCCGGCTCGGCCGAGCAGAGGCCGGCGGCGGACAGCGCGCTTGCCAGCACCGTGGCCAGCGTTGCGCCGCGCACCAACGCCCTGGTATTTACCTGTTTCATTTCACGTCCTTGTCGATGAACAAATGCCATCGGGCAGTCTACGCGAAATGACCGCAGGCGGGCACGTTTACGCCCGGGAAATCAGACCTTGGCGGCGCTCAGCATGCGCTCGACATAGCGCGCGATCAGGTCGATCTCGAGGTTGACCCTGGCGCCGGCGGACAGGTGCTTCAGGGTGGTGACCGCGATCGTGTGCGGGATCAGGTTGATCGAGAAGCGGCAGCAGGCCGGATTGCCGGTGCCGCTCGCCGCCACGTCCTCGACCTCGTTGACGGTCAGCGAGACGCCGTTGACGACCACCGAACCCTTATAGGCCAGGAACTTGCCCAGCTCGGCCGGCGCATTCACCACCAGCTTGTACGATTCGCCCACCTGCTCGAAGCTGTGCACGGTACCGAGGCCATCGACGTGGCCCGACACCAGGTGGCCGCCGAGGCGCTCGGCCAGGGTCAGCGCCTTTTCCAGGTTGACCTCGCCCGGCTGGTCGAGGCCGGCGGTACGGTTCAGGCTTTCGCGCGAGACGTCGACGGTGAAGGCGCGCTCGTCCTTCTCGACCACGGTCATGCAGGCGCCGTTGATGGCGATCGAGTCGCCCAGCGCGACGTCCGCGAGCGGCAGGCCGCCGGCGTCGATGGCCAGGCGCACGCCCGCATCGTTGCCGTTTGCCAGCGGGGTGACCGACTTGATGCTGCCGACGGCAGCGACGATTCCAGTAAACATACGTCTTGTTCCTTCAGTTTTTCTTGGATGACTCGATTGATGATTCAGGATTGCCCGTTTGCGCTCTCAAGCTTGCCAGGAAAGCGCGCCAGGATGCGCAGGTCCGGGCCGACCTGGCTCACGGCGTGGAAGCGCAGCGCGACTTTGTCGGCCAGCTGCGCCAGTGGCGGCAGGGCGAACATGCCCTGCCCCGGCCCGATCAGGTTCGGCGCCAGGTAGACCAGCAGCTCATCGACGCAGCCTTCGCGCAGCAGCGAAGCATTCAGCCTGGACCCGGCCTCGACGTGCAGCTCGTTGATCTCGCGCCGCCCCAGTTCCAGCATCAGCGCCGGCAGGTCGACCTTGCCGTGGGCGTTCGGCAGCATGATGATTTCGTGGCCGGCGGCGCGCAGCGCGGCTTCCTTGTCCGGGTTCGGGACGGCCGCCACGATCCAGCAGGGTTCGCCCTGCAGGATGCGCGCGTCCAGGGCGATATCGAGGCGGCTGTCGACGATCACGCGGCGCGGCGGCACCGGGGTGAAGCCCTCGGGCGCCGCGACACCGCGCACGGTCAGCTGCGGATCGTCGGCCTCGACGGTGCCGATGCCGGTCAGGATCGCGCTGGCGCGGGCGCGCCAGGCATGGCCGTCGGCGCGCGCTTCCGGGCTGGTGATCCACTGGCTCTCGCCGCTGTCGAGCGCCGTCATGCCGTCCAGGCTGGCCGCCGTCTTCAGGCGCACCCAGGGCCGGCCGTGGCGCATGCGCGTGAAAAAGCCGATGTTCAATTCGTAGGCCTGCTCGGCCAGCACGCCCTGGCGCACCGCGATGCCGGCCGCTTCCAGCTGCGCCATGCCGCGTCCCGCCACCAGCGGATTCGGGTCGACCATCGCCGCCACCACCCGGCCCAGCCCGGCCTGTACCAGCGCGTTCGAGCACGGCGGCGTGCGACCGTAGTGGCTGCAGGGCTCGAGCGTGACATAGGCGGTGGCGCCGCGCACGTCATGGCCGCGCGCCTTCGCATCGCGCATCGCCTGGATCTCGGCATGCGCCTGCCCAGCCGGCTGGGTATGGCCGGCGCCGATGACCACGCCATCGCGCACGATCACGCAGCCGATACGCGGGTTCGGCGCGGTGATCGTCATGCCTTTGGCGGCCCACTCCAGGGCGAGCGCCATGCCTTCGCTGTCGGTTGTGATCTTGTTCGGTGTCTGCACGGTGTCTTTCGGTTTCGGCTGGGTACAGTGGGCGCCCCCGCGGCTATGCCGCGGCTATCCCGGCGGCGCCCCGGCGCCGTCGCAGGACGCGTCGCGCGCCGGATCGCAGCTGCGCGCCCGCCCCAGCATGTTGATTTTAATACGGCGGATCGCGCCGCCGTGGAACAGCGACAGCGTGCCGTAGCGCGCCGCCGCGCTGTTGCTGTCGCTGCAGCTGCGTCCGGCGCCATTGTAGGCGATATAGTAAGGCGGCGCAGGGCTGGTGAAGGCAAAGGCGACCG
>Ga0308160_10000697_pt1 | contig 57308 bp, 60 predicted proteins | sample PhyFR1_FD_201036 | JGI IMG/M metagenome (GOLD analysis project Ga0308160, IMG submission 201036) | Phyllosphere microbial communities from UC Gill Tract Community Farm, Albany, California, United States - DLSLF.R1 | ecosystem: Host-associated > Plants > Phyllosphere > Unclassified | place: USA...
AACTGGACGCCGATCGTGGCGGTGGCGCTCAACCCGGAGAAGGAAGCTGCCATTGCCACGGCCGCAGCCGCGTCGATAAAGAGCAAAGCCGCGTAACCGAGGCGACAACTACTTTGACATTTACCGCACCAAGTAGGGAAGGATGGCCGTGAAACCCCTAGAATGCTGAATGCCTACAGGGGTACCGACGACATGCCAGAAAACGACAACACAGAGACTTCAATCTTGCTTCCTATCCGCTTGAGCATCGAGGGCGACTACCTCCTCCGAACGAGTCAGAAGGGCTATGCCATCGGCAATCTGACCCAGCGCATCCTGGCCGCCATTGACGGCGTGGACCTGCAGACCGTGAAGGTGGAGGCACGCCCCAAGCGCCCCTACAAGCAGAAGAATGCTGCCACGAAGCAGGACTACCAGATCACCACCATCCGGATGCCCAGCGAGGTCCGCGAGAAGCTGCGCATGGTGGCGGAAGCACGAGAGATTTCTGTCTCGATTTTGGTCGATGGTGCAGTACGTAAGTTCTACAAAGAAAAGAAAGCCAAAGGCTCGTAACACCTGGAGCAGCATTGCTCCGAACTTAATGAGGATGGTATGGCGACAGTTATCGCTGTAGGCAATTTCAAAGGTGGCGTTGGGAAAACCACCGTCAGCACGAATCTGGCATTCGCGCTGCAGGAGCGTGGCTACAAGGTCCTCCTGGTCGACTTGGACTCCCAAGGGCACGCCGGCCAGTACGTGACCGGTGATGAGACCATTTCCAATGGACCGGGCGGGTCAGAGAAGCTGTTCGATGCCCCGAAAGACCTTCAGCCCACGAAAACCGAGTGGGGGATCGATGTGCTGCATGCGCATCGGCAGCTCGGCCGCTTGGATGAAGGTGAGTACACGGGGGATGACGCCAGGAACCTGCGTTCCTACATCTCGTCGCTGCCCTACGACTATGTGGTCATCGACACGCCACCGAACATGGCCTTCCGCATGATCGCGGCGCTGATGTGGGCCGACTACTACCTGCTTGTGACCAAGCCAGATGAACTGACCATGGACAGCACGAAGCAGATGCTGATGGTGCTGGCAGGTTGGATCAAGAACAAGTGGGTGAAGCCGGGTTTCAGGTTTGGCATCGTGATGAACATGGTCGATCGCTCATCGGCAGCGCTTAAGCAGGAGGCCTATGAGGCGCGAACAACCGCGCCGCAGTATTTCCTGCGAACCGAACTCACCTACAGGCGCGATGCGTTCAATCGCGCCTACAAGAACAAATCCCCGATCTGGAAGGTGCCACGAATCCCGAAAGACGTGGCGACTGCATGGCGTGAACTGCCGGAAGTGATGGGCGTTGTACCGACGGAGGCTGCGAAATGAGTGGTATTAGCGAGAAGAAAAAGAAAGGTTCGGTCTTTGACATGCTGGCTGAGGTAGCGGCGGCCGAAGGCAACGCACCAACTGCCCTGAGCATCGCCATCGCGGACATCGAGGCCGACCCCGAGCAGCCGCGTAAAACGTTCGATCAGGCCAAGCTGGAGAATCTGGCCAAGTCCATCGAAAAGCTGGGGGTCATTCAGCCGATCACCGTTCGCAAATCCGGCGCCGCCTCGCCGCTGTACTTCGTCGTCGCTGGCGAACGCCGCTTGCGCGCCAGCAAGATCGCCGGCAAGACCGAGATTCCCGCCTTCCTGCGGGATGACCTGGCAGAAGACAGCGAACTGCTGTCGATCGCCCAGTTGGCTGAAAACATGAATCGTGTCGACCTGTCCGACTACGAGGCCGCCAAAAAGATTCAGCAGTTGATCGATAATTCGCCCAACCCGACCAAGCACGGACTCAAGACGGAAATCGCTGAATTCTTGGACCGTCCGCGGCCAGAAATCAGCCGTCTGCTGAAGATGCTGGATGTCGAGAACGTCGCCCTGGTGGAAGAGGGCTTGATCGTAAGCGCTGATGCGTTGTCGCGGTTCCGCGCCTGTGATGCGGAGCTGCAGGCGAAGCTGCTCGAGGAAGCCCGTGCTTCAGGCGAAGCGATCACTGGCGGTACGGTCCGTGCGGCAAAGGCAGCGCAGAAAGCGGTAGCTGAGAGCTTGGCCGCTCCTGCGGCGGTGGCCGCAAATTCCCCCACGGCAGCCCACCAGCCGGAGTCGAATTCTGCCGGTACCGACCGCGGCGATGCTGGCCAGATCCCGGCCGGTGCCGAGGGCGGGGATGGTGGCCAGGTGCCGGCCGATGCCGAGGGTGGCGATGCCAGCCTGGTCTCGGCCGGTGCCGAGGGCGGCGATGCCGGCCTGGTCTCGGCCGGTGCCGAGGGCGGCGATACCGGCCTGGTCTCAGCCGGTGCCGAGGGCGGCGATGCCGGCCTGGTCTCGGCCGGTGGCGAGGGTGGCGAGGGTGGTTATGCTGGCCAATCTCAGGACGACGACGACGACGGCGAGCATGACGACGGCGGCCACGCTGGCGGTAGCTTCGCTGGCGACCATACGGGCGTTTCCGGGTCCGGCGTAGCTTCTTCGGGGGGCGCTCCAAGGCTCAAAGCGGTCAGCCTGCAGGTCACCGGTGAATTCGTGGAAACATTGCTGCGCTACCTCGTGGATAAATCATCCGACAAGCTCGAGGTGCGTTTGAACAACGATCTGGCGATCGGGGTGATTGAGAACCTGGGCGGTCAAGTGCCTGACAACCAGGAGCACTTCGCACAGACGATCAAGGATCTTCTCGCGCAGCGCATGCAGTAATCAGTCCCCGAGGGACACTCAACATCAGAAGCCCGGCCATCGCCGGGCTTCTTCGTTTCACCAGCTGGTCATGCTGCCGCACCAGCTCGGCATTACCGCCATCGATCGCCGGTGCCGGCAGCGCCGGCAGCGGCCAATCCTGCGCCCTGCAGCTGCAGGATCCGGCCGGCCTGCAGCACCAGGTCGGCGTGGCCACGTGCAATCTCTAACGCCGGCGGCGGTGGCGGTGGCCACCCTCAGACGTGCGGCCGGACAGTGTGCCTGGCCTGCAGCACCAGCTCGGCATTACCGCCGTGCGATCGCTGGCGCCGGCAGCGCCGGCAGCGGCCAATCCTGCGCCCTGCAGCTGCAGGTTCCGGCCGGCCTGCAGCACCAGGTCGACGTGGCCACGTGCAATCTCTAACGCCGGCGCCGGCGGCGGTGGCGGTGGCCACCCTCAGACGTGCGGCCGGACAGTGTGCCTGGCCTGCAGCACCAGGTCGGCGTGGCCACGTGCAATCTCTAACGCCGGCGCCGGCGGCGGTGGCCAGCGGCCGGACAATGTGCCTGGCCTGCAGCACCAGCTCGGCATTACCCCGTGCGATCGCTGGCGCCGGCAGCGCCGGCAGCGGCCAATCCTGCGCCCTGCAGCTGCAGGTTCCGGCCGGCCTGCAGCACCAGGTCGACGTGGCCACGTGCAATCTCTAACGCCGGCGCCGGCGCCGGCGGCGGTGGCCACCCTCAGACGTGCGGCCGGACAGTGTGCCTGGCCTGCAGCACCAGCTCGGCATTACCGCCGTGCGATCGCTGGCGCCGGCAGCGCTGGCAGCGGCCAATCCTGCTCCCTGCAGCTGCAGGATCCGGCCGGCCTGCAGCACCAGGTCGACGTGGCCACGTGCAATCTCTAACGCCGACGCCGGCGGCGGTGGCCAGCTCCAGAGGCGCAGCCGGAGAATGCGCCTGCCTGCAGCGCCAGTCGGCATTACCACGTGCCTGAGCGGCGTTGTCGAAGAAGACTTGCGCGCGGTGCACAACACGCAGCGGCGGGCGCCTACGGCCGATAGAGCGCGATTCTGAGCATGTTGTGGCCGTTGGGGTCGGCGTAAGCCGATGGGCTTGGCCCTTTCCCGCCCAAGGGGCGGTGCGGGAGAGGGAGCTTTGATCGGTGATCTGCCGGGGCTGCTTATCGCAGCCTGGGTGATGAATGCAGACAAGGCTTCTCATGGTGTCGCGGAAGCGACGCCTTCTGCTTTTGCTCTGCTTTTGCTGGTTACAGGGCTAATAGACCGTAGGTCTGACTGGGAGGTGTAACAACTAACGAGGACAAATAAGCTGAATTATCAAAAAGAGTCCCACCGAGTTGCCCACAGACTTCCCTCCAGTTGTCCACAGGACCTGTGGGTAACTGGCTGGATGGCTGGCAACGAGTCGTTTTTGCCGCGACGGAGCGCCTTTGAGAGCGAAATTTCCCGGGTGCCGGGTCGGCGCAGAGGGGAAATCGCGAAAAGCTAGACACCCGCCCTGGCGGCGGGGCTGCTACTTGAAGAGATCCCGCAAAGAGACCAACCCGGGGGGCTCCGGAGGCCCGTCCCCGGTCGATCGCCGGGGTACGCTGCGGAAGGCCGCCTCGAGGCGAGCCTTGCTTTCACGCTTCTCCTGGTGCCACTTGTCGCGCGCCTTCTTGCGCTCGGCATGTTCGTAGAAATCAGCAGTGCCGGCGCCATGCTTCTCGTCGGCATGCTTCCGATCACGTTTCAAAAGCCACTCAGTGCCGATCATCTTGCAGATCCGGCTGAGGTTCAGACGCCGCACGCCGGCCTCACTGCGGAAACTGCCGTCGTCTTGAATGCGGCGAACCTGCTTGCTCGGATAGGCCCAGCCGATGCTAATCATGCAAGCGATCGCGCGGTTTGCTCGCCTGACATCAGCATCGCCCTGGGCACCGAAAGCGAGCTGCGCGATGTCGCGAAGGGTGTAGCGGTGCCAACGCCCACCACCGGCCTGTGGCTTACCGATAAAGCCGGTACGGACATCAGTGAGGTAGAGCAAGGCGACGACCAGGGCCAAGAGCGATTCGGCACCATCGGATCGGAACGAGCGCACGCGATTATTCTCGGCGAGCTCCGAGTACTGCCGTTCCTGCCGATAGCCCGCGACAACAACGCTCTGCTTGATTCGCAGCCAAGCAGCTCCCTGACGCATTTCTAGGCAGCGCACAAGCTCGGCCCGGCTGGCATCAATGACGCCCGGGCGACGGCTGCCTTTGGCCTTACGCCAGCGCACACGCTTATGCGGGCGACTGGAAGGCACAGCAGATGCTTGGGGGACTAGGGGATCGGCTGACATCCCCCGTCCCTGAACGGGGGAGATACCGGTTTTCTATGGGGTACACCCATACCTGCAAACTCCCTATTGCTTTTGGGAGCGGGCGGGGGTAAGGTGAGCGCACTACTTGAGGCGCGCTGCAGCTGTTCCCGGCCGCTAACTCTGAAACCCCTGACGCGCCAACGTCGGGGGTTTCGCTTTTTGGGGGCTCCGTAAGTTCGGTAGCCGTGCCCCGTAGGGCGTTCTGGTCAAGCTATGAAGCGGTGAATTTATATCACACTTGCTGCACGCTCGGCCGTTCTGGACGCTCGTTGCTCCGTAAAAAGTGGTTGGCCGTCAGCCGGCCGAGGCTTGCGCGCCGCTGTCAGAGGCCTTGGCCTTCTGGCGGCTGAAGAACATGGAAATGGTAGAAACGCCTACCTCAACACCGTTGAGGGCCAGGAACTCCTTCTGCTCGGCCAGGGCGTAGCCCTTGGCACGCATCCTGGTGAGGTCCGCAGCGAAGGGGGCAAGCGAGGACGGCCGACCGCGACGCGGGCGAGGCGGCTTGCTCATGAAATCATCGGCAGAGATACGGGGGGGCATCGCTTCCTCCAGTCCTGGCATCAGGCTGCAAGTACGATATACGCGTACACATCAGCGTTCAAGAAGAATTTCACAAATTCTGCGAAAGCCTGAAAACCGACGTTTTGCCCGGAAAAACCCACGCAAGCAGCTCGTCTCCGTACAATGACGGATTAGGCCCTTGGCCATCCTCAAACCCCGCGCATGCGGGGTTATTTTTTACCTGTCCGCTCCGGCGGTGCCGGGAAAAATCTGCCCGGTCTGTCAGCGCTGCAGAACCAACGCGCGGTCGAGCGCTTTGGCGGCCTTGATCCTCTGCGTCGCGGCCTCAGCCAATGGAGCGGCGAGGGCACTGCCGGCGTGAGCGGTCAGCAACTTGGCAATCGCGCCCGCACGATTCCCTCTGCCAGCGGCTCGCTCGGCGAGGTCTATTTCATGGTGGGCCGTCTGGAGGGGTGAGCGACTGGACACGAATGGAGCTACATCGGCACCAAATGCCGCTCGGCCACCTGGGATGTCGGCCAGATTGGCGACGTGGATCTGGGGCAGCTTGTAGAAGATGCACGTATCGGTGCCACATGAAAGCACCTTGCCGCCAGCGTAGCTGCGACCGGGAACGCACGTAGAAAGAGTCGCCTCGTCCAGGTTCAGGCCGGTCTGGGCTTGCACGCTTTTGAGGAACCCATGGGCCTGCGCGAGCTGCTGAGAACGGACCGGGCAGGTCAATTCATCGAAGAGTTCGCGCATACCCTCGGGCTTGCCATGGGAAAAGTCCGACGAGACCTGATACATGCGATCGCGCGTGACGGCATCGAACGAGATGGGATGCCCGGCATCCTTCGCGAGCAAGCGGATGAACGTCTGCTGCGTTCTGCCGTTGCCTTCGGTAAAGGGATGAGCTTGATTGCACCGACCAAAGACATCCGCCGCAGCTTCTGCAAACTCCATCCGACTAAGCCCTCTGAGCCCATCTGCCTTGCGAAGTCCATCAAAGATGGATGCGAGTTCAGACTGAATCCTCTCAGGCGGCGTGAAGTTGGTTCGCGCTGCGAAGCCAACGTGCTGGAGTTTGGCAAGCGGTGTTGTGCGAAGCTGCCCTGCATCGAACAGATGGCCACCGAATAGGTGGCCATGAATGGCAGTCAGCCGGGACGGATCCAAACGGCGGGGCAGCTTGTGGGCCCCGCTGATGATGTCGAACATCGCCGCTCGCGATAGACGCGAATCGACTTCGGTGAAGGTGTCCGGATCAGTAATGCCGAGTTTGTTCGGCGGGGGGAACGTACTCAGCGTGCTGCGCGCACCGGCGTGCGGCCCTCGTCCTTCACCGCCAGTTCGGCACGAATACGCGCCAGAACACCATCGCGCAGCGGGCCCGGGCGGGATCCATCGATGGCCGCCGCGAACAGATCGTCATCGCGTCGCGAAATGGGCAAACCTTCCAGGCGGAGCGAAGCGGTGGCCTCGATGAGAGCCTGTTGACGCTGAGCTTTGCTAGTCATGGGACACCCCTTTAGCGGATGGGTCAATTATAGCACAGAACCACCTGAAACCCTTGTGCTGTGGTCCTTTCAGCCGGGGCAGCAGCCCCGCGCGGGGCTGCTCGCCTCTGGGTGGCAATTCCTAGTCCCAATCGGTGGCCATGCCGCTGTCGCTGACGCTGGTGGAGCTGGCGATCCTGCAAATCAGCTGCTGCAGGTTGTCGACCCTGGGCAGGTCCACCGGAACTCGCCAGAGGCCCCCATTCCTGAAGTCTCCCACTGCAGGGGCCCCGATGCCGGCCAGGCTGTCGGAATGACGCAGGAACGCACCCGTGATCGCATGCTGAATCAACGTGTCTGAATGATCGCGGCTGGTGAACGTGTACTGGATCGAGCCAAACACGTCCCCGAAAGGGCTGCGGCTGTACTCGTAGCAGTCCGTCATGCCGTCAAAATTGCCAGCCTTGAATCGCTTCACTACATCGTCAACGGCGGCAACGGTTGGACCATCGGTCCATCGGACGCGGGCGGCGCTGTAGTCACTGCGAACGCTGAACTTCACCTTTGGGAAGGCGGCCTTCAGGGCCTTGCGGATGTTCCGCACGGCCAGCTTTGATTGGCAACCAGCCTCGGCGGTCTGCTCCAGGTGCTCATAGGCCGGATCCACCCGCAGCTGAGCAACCGCGAGGGCGTGGCGGGCCTGTTCGCTCGCGGCTTCGTAGGCCTGTTGCTCCGCGTGCTGCTCGGCCTGGAACACCAGCGCCTGAATTTCTGCAGGGGTGGCGACTTCGCTGAACACCTTCCACTGCACGCCGCGCAGGATGGATTCGGGAAGCTGCTTGGTCTGCTGCCCGGTCGCACGGAACACGATGTCGAAGGTTGCCCGGTCCTGCTGCGTCGCGCCCGGTTCGCAGCGTTGCTTGCCATTGATGCCAACGACTACCCCATAACCGCGCGAATACAGATTGGTATAGATCACCTGACCAGTCTTGATGACCGCAGCGGTGGAAAGGAAATCGTGCATGTAGAGCCTCCAAAGTGGTCGCAGTGCCGTGGCATTCAAGTCCGGTCGGCGTAGCCGGCAGGGCGCCGGATGCTTCGGAACGAAGACAGGAGGCCGTAGCAGTCGCTGGCATCAAGGAGGGCGGCCGTAGGCCGCAGGGGATGGCCTGGCGCGGCCCACAGCGCAGCGAGGACACGGGGGCATCCCCGGCCCTTGAGGCCCTGTAAGCGGCTGTGTAGGCATCAGCGGGGCGGCGCCGCCCCGCGCCCGATGGATGCGCACGCGCCCCCCGTAGGCCGCTGGAGCGGCCGCAGTGGGGGGAACACCGGCCCGAAGTGGTGCGCGCAGCGCAGGCCTGCAGGAGCAGGCCAGCGAGGTACGCCCGGCATGCGGTTCATTGGCTGCCACAGGCAGGCGGTGAGCCCATGTCCATCGCCAGGTGATGTCGCCGGCATGGCCGGCCACGTCGGCGGCCAGGTGGGAGCCGACAGGCGGAGCAGCTGGACGCCCGAAAGTGTCGTGTGCCGCAGGCACACCACCGATCGGCGGGCCGAGACATGCCCGCCAGTAGGCGGGGATGTCTGGTTGGTCGGGGAAGGGAGGGCTTAGGCGTCCTTGACCGCTGTCAGAATGACCACGGTTACACCAGTACCGGCAAACTCATTGGCGATGGTCTGTGACCAGCTGCAGGTGAAACCGGGCAGGGTGAAGCGTCCCGGGGCCGACGCGGGCACGATGGCCACCAATCGCCCGCCCGGGGCCATCATGGTCGCGGCATGCTCTACGTGGGCCTGCCAACGGTTGCCGGAAAACGGCGGATTCATGACGATGCGGTCCATGCAAGGGGCGCTAGGCACTGCGAGGAAATCGACGCATTGGACGTTGTGACCCTTGGCGGCCAGGATTGCGGCGCGAAGCTCTGAAACCTCCATGCACATGGCGCCGCTCGGCATCAGGTCGACCAAAGCACCATTACCTGCAGACGGCTCCATCCAGCGCATACCGTCGGTAGCTCCTTCATAGGCCTGTGCCATTGCCATTTCAGCTACGCGGGCAGGGGTAGGGTAGAACTGGTGCGATACCTGGTCAGGGATCATGCCGCTGCACACGATCGCGTCAATGATGTCAGCCGGCTCATAGTCAAAGCGCCAGTGACCGACGTTCCCCGCCTTCTCCCAAACGGCGCCAATCGCCTCCATGACCTGCTCGGCCTGCTTCCGCGCCGCGTCGCCGGCAGTCGAGCTGTAATCGAAACGCAGGGTGCGCGGAATGTTTCGGAACTTCGGCGCATTCCAACGCTCATCGTTGCTGGGTTCATAGCCCGGCTTCATGTTGGCCAGCAGATGCAGCACCGCGAAGGGCAACGGCTTGGAGAAAAGCGGAGCCGATGTCACCTTGCGTGTCTTCTTCGGCGGTTCCCGGAACCGCGACGGGATCGCCTGCGGATACAGGCTGTGCAGGACTGCATTCAGGCGCCATGCCATTGCCTCATGCACTTCGATATGCGCCGTACCCACGCCGTTGTAGACCCGAATACGGAACGCACCGCCATCGACGTCCTGCCATTCCCCCTGCTTTCGGCGCACAGCATCGATCAGCGCATCACTGCTGCCATGCGACGGCTCATCGCGTCCCACGAACTTGGCCACCACTGCGCGGAAGTCATTGATAACGCCGCAGGCGCTCCAATTGCGCGTCCCGTACTCGTCCAGGACGCGGAGAATCATGCGCTTGGAGAAGCCCTCGGGCTGGTTGGTGACGTGCTTGCGGGACAGAGCCCGGAATAGGCCATCCACGCGTTCGGCGAAGAACTGGCCGCGCATGGCGATAAGCGATTCCAGCGAAGCGCGTACGTTGTCCTCAGTGAACTCGGGAATGCGCTCGATGGCTTCAACACCAGGGCGACGGTTCCTGCCATTGCCCAGCGGCTCGCGAATCTGCGAATACCACTCATCCTTGCGCTTCTGCGGCATGATCTGCAGCACGTCCGTCATGTTCAATGCGCGCTGCCAGAAGTCTGCATCGAGGTATGCGGTAGCGCGATCCAGGTCGAACAGCTCCGCCACAGTGCTGGGCATGCTGTGACGGCTCTCCGGCGTGTTCGCCTGCACGAAATAGTGCAGAACGCCCGCGCAAGCCTCGGCACTTACCGCGCTTGCCATTTCCGCAAGGCGATGGCGGGTGTTCAGATACTGCCCGATCAACGTATTGAACAGGTCAAACGGCGCAGGTGCAAAGAACTCATCCGCATCGAGAATTTCACCGTTGCAGGAGGTCACAGGGGAGGCGTCAAGCATGTTCTCAGGTTCCTCGTTGGTCGCAGTGCCGTGGCATTCAAGTCCGGTCGGCGTAGCCGGCAGGGCGCCGGATGCTTCGGAACGAAGACAGGAGGCCGTAGCAGTCGCTGGCATCAAGGAGGGCGGCCGTAGGCCGCAGGGGATGGCCTGGCGCGGCCCACAGCGCAGCGAGGACACGGGGGCATCCCCGGCCCTTGAGGCCCTGTAAGCGGCTGTGTAGGCATCAGCGGGGCGGCGCCGCCCCGCGCCCGATGGATGCGCACGCGCCCCCCGTAGGCCGCTGGAGCGGCCGCAGTGGGGGGAACACCGGCCCGAAGTGGTGCGCGCAGCGCAGGCCTGCAGGAGCAGGCCAGCGAGGTACGCCCGGCATGCGGTTCATTGGCTGCCACAGGCAGGCGGTGAGCCCATGTCCATCGCCAGGTGATGTCGCCGGCATGGCCGGCCACGTCGGCGGCCAGGTGGGAGCCGACAGGCGGAGCAGCTGGACGCCCGAAAGTGTCGTGGGCCGAAGGCACACCGCGATTTCCGCGCGCCCGCTGGGCGGGCAAGAAAAACGCCACCCGTGGGTGGCGTTGTCATGCGTGTCCGTAAGCGGCGATTGGGCCGCTTCGCGCTCATTGCCAGGCCCCTCCATCGGCACCGGCGTTCAGGACTGCTGACCGGATGCGATTGGCTGCCTCGCGAAGTGAAGTCGCAGTAGCCCAACCGATGCAGTCGCCCCAGCAAGCGTCCTCGCCGGTCGCAGCGGAAACGCGGTAGTACCTGTTCTCTTGTTCAGCACATGCCTCGACAATGAAGTTGATGCCATCGGCACGGGTTACTGCGGTCAAGTCACCGATGTTGGGGAGGTGCGAAGCACGCAATTCGTTGATGTTCACGATTTGGTTGAGGATGCGGCAGGCTTCGACGGCGTGTGCAGGGTCCGGCTTGACGGCGAGCGGGTTCCGCTGCCCGTGGGTCTGGTGGTGCATGGTGTGTCCTGCTGATTTGGGTTTCAGGCCGCGCAGCGACCCATCGGCTGCCCTAGGGGGCGGCCTTCGCGATTTTGCGCAGTCCGTAGCCGTCCGTTCCGTGGCGGGTGGCTTCGGCCACCTGCGGTAGCAGGAAGGCCATCACCTCGCGGGGCTTCTTGGCCGTGTCTGCTGCGAAGCCGCTGCGCAATCCCACCTCCTTCAACATCGGGCCGGGGACGGCTCGCAGGACGCTGTATGCGGCGCTCAGGCTTCCGCTGCGGGTAGCGGCGATCAACTGCTCGGCGAGAGCGTGGGGATCGTTCTGGACGGTCATGGCTGCGGCTCCTGGTCTTCGGCTGAAAGGGGTGGCCGGTTACCCGGCCACCCTTGGCTGTTAGGCGGCGACCTGAGCCGCCTCGGCTGCGGCCTTGGCCGGAGCCTTCGCCTTCGGCGCGACCTTCGTGGGCTTGCCCTTCGCTTCCGCCTTCGCCTTCGGTTCTGCCTTGGCCTTCGGCTCGGCCTGCTTCTTCGCCTTCTGCTTCGGGGAGCGAATGCCCTTCGGTACCCAGCCGGTACCGGCAAGGCGCTTTTCAGCCTCGGCGGCAAGCGCGCCCTTCTTCATCGCCAAGAGCGCGGTGCTGTCGGCCTCCCCCTTGATCTGCTTGGCCTCGGTCAGCGCCTCGACAACGAGGGCCTTGGAAACACGGCCCAAGTAATTGTCGGCGGTCGGCTCGAAATGCTCGGCCACGTCGAAATCCAGCGTTTCCAGCAGCTTCGCGGTCAGGCCCTTGTGCTCCTCGTTGACGCTGACGGTCAGGGCGACACCCAGCGCGATGATCTTGTCCAGCTGCGCGGGCTTCATTTCCGAAAGCGTGTCCCACAGCTTGCCGTCTGCGGTCGGCAAGTCCTTGATCGCGGCCTTGCACGCTGCGAGGAAGGCGGCGGCGCTGGCCTCGCCCGCGTCGTCGGTGATCGGATGATTGGTGCGGGTGCCGTAGCCGTAACCGCCGTTGGAAATGCTCAGGTCGGAGGGAACCTCACGGCTACTGCCTCGCAGTTCCTTCACGGTCCAGCACGCCAGCAGGATTTTCGCGGCGTCCGGACGTTCGGCAATGACGTTCTGCACCGCCAGATTACGGTGACCCAGCAGGGATCGGCGCAGGGCATCGGACACGGTGTCACCCTTCGGACGGCCCGCGCTTTCGGTTTCGCGGCCCCCGGTGATTTCGCCAGCATCGCCCAGGGCGGCGGCGGCATTCTTGCGGTCGGCGGCACGAACCATGCCTCGCTCGATGCGCAGGCCCGACTGCTGCAAGCACAGGATCACACCAGCCGACGGCATCGCCTCCGGCGCGTACTGCTTGTGAGCGCCTTCCAGCTGTTCGATTTCGGCGGTGATGGCTTCCCTGCGCTCGTCAATCTGATCGTCGCGCTCCCATTCGTCATCGGTCAGGTCACGGTCCTCCGTCTCGGCGGCGGTGTGCAGCTGTTCCTTCTCGGTTTCGAGTTGCTCGGCTTCTTCGTTGAGCGCGGCGATGCGGTTGGCCGCATCTTCCGGCAGGTCAGCGGCAACCATCGACAGGGTGCCGAAAGCGTAGGCGGCGGAGTAATCCCAGGTCGGCCAGATTTCGACCCAGCCCCAGCCCTCGGCCAGCAGGTTTTCCTTGGTGGCTTCCAGCTTGTCGGCCACCAGCTTGTCCAGCAGTTCCGGGTTGGTCAGGATCGCGGCCTGTCCATCGGTGCTGAACAGGTCGCGGCGCACTTCACCACCAGCAGCTTCGTAGGCGGCAACGCCACCGATGAACGCCACACGGTGATCGCGGTCGGCCTCAACTTCGCGGGTCAGGACGGCGCGGCGCAGATCAGCGGGCTTGTTGTTCCAGCTCATGCTGCCGTAGGTATTCCACACGTGCATCTGCACTTCGTGATCATCGGTCGAGCACAGCGCCAGCATCTGGTCGATGCTGATGTCGTCGGCGCGGTAGAGTTCCAGCAGTTCGGGCGCTGCGGCCACCAGCTTCAACCGGCGCTGCACCACCAGCGGGGTCACTCCGAAAGTGTCGGCCACGCGGTCGATGGTGAAACCTTCATCCACCAGCTGCTTGAATGCCCGCAGTTCGTCTACCGGGTTCATGGCCTCACGCTGGACGTTCTCCGCAAGGCTGACGGCGGTGGAGTCCTCGGCGGAAATGATCTTGACCGGGACCGGGAAGTCAGCTTCGATCTTGCCCTGTTCGGCCAGCAGCGAGAGCGCAGCGAAGCGACGGCCACCCGCGTCAACCTTGTAGGTGCCTTCCTCGGTCAGGCTGACAACGAGGTTCTGAATCAGGCCCTGGGCCGCGATGGACGCGGCAAGCGCGGTCACATCGCCGGGGTTATCGCGCACGTTCTTCGGGGAAACGACCAGCTGGGACAGGGGCAGGGTGGTGGTGGACATGGGTAATCTCCTTTGCGGTTGAGTTAGGTAATGCGGGTGTGGCTGCCGTCAGTAGTCAGACGGCAGCAGCAATGTGGTAAGGCTTCGATCGGCTTCGGTGATGACCCAAACCTTCTGTTCTCCAACCAAGTAGCTGGAGAAGATGCGATCCCCGTGCTTGATGGCCTCGCGGTTCCTCTCGCCGTCCTCCGCGCAGACATCCCCGAAGTCGCCGGTGACGTGTCGGGCTACAAGGCTCAAGAACCCCTCAACCTCTTCCCCCAACACCCCCATCGCAGCAGGTGTCCCAACCAGTGCCCCCAGCTGGAACAAACGACATGCTTTGCTAGATGCTCCAGGAGCCGGCTCTTGCTGTTGGCTGGGCTGTTGATTTGCCGATTTCGTCACTGCTTTGCCCTCGGTGCTGTGTGGGTTGAACATGCTTCGCTGAGTGTCCTTTTCGCCGTATGTCCAAACGCAGGCCTGCGCCAGGGCACGGATCAAGGACGCCCACAAAGCCGCAGCTCGGCCGTAGGCCGAGACCGGGTGCAGGGGGCGAGCTTGCGGTCCTTGATCCGGGACCAAGCAGGGCTAAGTTGCTGGACAGGCGAACAGGGCACTGAGCGAGAGCGGCATGTTCAACCGGCTCCGCAGCGCCTGTGACAGGAATCGGATAGCAATGGCCCGGCGCATGCGGGGCCATTGCGCAAGCGGAGCGCGCAGCGCCGCCAGGCGCGAAGGCGAAAGGCGCCCACAGGGCGCGAAGGATGGAAGCCCGCAGGGCCGAGACCCCTTGGGGGCTCGGTTCACGACAGCCCGGGCCGCAGGCTTCGCACAAATGCTGTTTGCTCGAAAGCTCGGTGTCGTCGCACCAGGTGGCAAACTCTTCCCGCCTTCACAGCAGCAGGAAACCGCAATGGCCTACACCCGCCAAGAGTTCATGGAGCTACGTAAACAACACAACGAGATGTATGACAAATTCGCCTACTTCTTGCTCGCAGTGACTGGAGCAGCGATCGGATTCGGCATTCAGAAGCTCGACGGACTGACCATGAGCGTCGCCTCATTGATTTGCGTAGCAGCAGTGAGCGTCTGGGTACTGAGTTTCTATCTGGGAATCAGGCGGATCCAATCCACAATGGTCACGCTTCAGATCAACGCTGAGGTCGCCGCATTTCTACGCGAAGACTACGAAAGCAGGCTGTCTCAAGAACAGATCCTCAAGGCAGAGCAAGCCGCGTCACAGGCCCTGGAATCATCGAATCGTAGGAACGCGCTACTGATGAGGGCGCAGCTCAGGCTCCTAATTGGAGGTGTGCTGCTGTTCGTTGCGTGGCGCGTGCTGCAGATGATGGGAGTCAACTAAAGAAGCGATCGCACGTGGTGACCAGGACAAGGGCAGAGCCCGATGGACGCCGGCGTAGACCAGCTGCGGATCTGGGTCGGCGCCTGACGCCGGCAGGGGATTTCGCGCACGGGCGCACCGGCGCCGCCGGCACGGTGGCCAGCACCAGGTCGAGCCTGGCCGCCGTCGGCGGTCAACCAGCTGCAGGTCTGGGTCGGCGGCCTGGCGCCGGCAGGGGATTTCGCGCGCGCGCACCGGCGCCACCGGCACGGTGGCCAGCACCAGGCAGAGCCCGGCCGCCGACGGCGGTCGACCAGCTGCAGGCCTGGGCCGGCGCTCGGCGCCGGCAGGGGATTTCGCGCGCGCGCACCGGTGCCACCGGCACGGTGGCCAGCACCAGGTAGAGTCCGGCCGCCGGCGGCGGTCGACCAGCTGCAGGCCTGGGCCGGCGCTCGGCGCCGGCAGGGGATTTCGCGCGCGCGCACCGGCGCCACCGGCACGGTGGCCAGCACCAGGCAGAGCCCGGCCGCCGCCGGCGGTCGACCAGCTGCAGGTCTGGGCCGGCGCCAGGCGCCGGACAACTTCAGACCTGCGCGAGCCCAAGCACCCGCGGAACGGCTGTCACCACGGGATGTAGTCGAATGGCATGTCTCTTAGCGGCGGTTGCCCCAGCTGGTAGAACAGGCCGAACACGTCCATCTCATTCATCTCGGCAGGATCTGCGCAAAGCATCACACCACAGTCGCACTCCGCATCCTCATCGCGGTGGTCCGACACCTTGAAGTAGGCCGCGTGGTACACAAGTACCGCAAGCTCTTCGCCGAAGATTGCCAGCATTGTGAATTCGGCAGGATCATCGGGGTTATCGTCGCGCACATGGAAGAACGACAGGCCCCACACGTTGCCGCCTGCGAAATCCAGCTCGTGCGAAGCAATGTGGCCGGGAAGATCCGCATACGAGAGGTGACGTGCCATCACGCCAACTTCGTCGCCTTCTGCAACCTGCTCGTAGCGGCCTTTCACCGCCTGCCACGTTGCGTAAGCAGAGGGGGGCGCGCTCATGCGCGCGCTCCCTTTGGCTCAAAGTCCACTAGGTCTCGCGTACCCAGCTGGACCCACATGCCATAGGCATCCATCTCGTTCATCTGGGCAGGATCGCTACTGAGCATGATGCCGCAGTCGTAATCTGCTTCCCGGTCGCGAGCAGCGGAGATTTCGAAACAGCGGTGGTCGTACACGTAGACGTTGATTCCCTCTCCGCTGTGCACCACCAGCAACACTTGGTCCCGATCGGCTGCATCAGCATTGTCATTCTGCACAGCAAGAAACGTCGCCGCCCAGATGCTGCCATCGGGCAGGTCGAGAACATGCGTCTCGACGTGCCCAGGGAGTTGACTGAAGACGTCGCCCAGGTCGCCCGGATCCGCGTCCGGGCAGGGGCGGATCCGGTTGTAGAGAGCGATTGCAGCCTCGTATGCGGCACTGGCAAGAGGACGTCCGCTCATGCACGTGCCTCCATGGTGCCGAAAGGAATCTCAGCCACGGCACCGGTGTGCTCGTTGAGCATTGCGCGCAGCCTCGCCCGCATGCCTTCACGGTCCACTGGCGTACCCATACCCCACGGCCCGGCATAGGACAGCTTGCCTCCGTCAGTGCTACCAGCATTTACCCTGATTTCCACCCCAAGCGATCCATCCGCGTTCCTGTATCGCCCGATGATGTGAAAGCCAGCCGCAGTGCAAGATTCAGACGCCGGCTTTTGGCTGTTGCTGTTGCTGTTGATGTGCCGCATGGTCATGTTGAGCCTCCCTTGGTTTTTGGTGTTTGCCGCTGTGCTGAGTTCATCGCCGTGAACCGCGGGGACTTCCAAGGGGAAGCGCGTTGCAAGGCCGTAGTGCCTTGCAACGGGATTTCGCTTGGAACAAAGTCCAGCGGTGGCGATGAAGTGGGCACAGCGGCAAATCACGGGGAGGCACATGCCTGCGGAACGCTGCAGCGTCTGCTGCAGCGTGGCCGACGCCGGAGACGGCGTGGGCGCAGTTCGCATTGACCGGGAGCCGAAGGCGGTGTGGTCGGGGCGCGGAGTGTGGCCAGCGGCCACGAAATGTTGTCTAGCGGCGAGTGCGCCGAACAGGAACTACCGGCAGTTCACCGCCACGGGCATCGATCCAGGCTTCCACCCACACGACTGCCTGCTCACGGCTGCCGGCGGTGGCCCGATGCTGCTTGCCTTGCCACCAGATGGTGTGGGGCCATCTGCCGGCAGAGTCACGCACGAGATAGGCGACCTGGCGCATGTTGAAGCGCAGGAATGATGAATCGGGGAAGTGATCCCATTGGTAGGCTGCAGACCGCATACCGCCGAGGATGGCAGATCATGGTCTCAACTGCGGCGATGCCCAATAGGGGCTTGCGGCAGGAACACGCTTTGGCCCGCGGCCGCTGCTGCGCAGCGAACAAAAGAAAAGGCCCTTCGGGCCTTTTCAGTTCTCCTAACGTTGGCCGCGATCGTAGACCCGTAGCCCAAGCGGGCGAAGGCGACTGTCGCGCAGCTTCGTCCAAGCGAAGCCGCCGAAACGCATCAGTGGCCGTTCGACCAGGTGGTGCACCAGCAAAGCCACAACACACGTGGCTGCGAACGTGGCCACGAAGAATGCGTAGTTTCCTGCGACAGATCCGGTGATGCCGAGGCCTGCGAAAATTCGGCCGCTGATTGAAAGCACAAATACGTGGGTCAGGTAAAGGGCGTACGAAGCATTTCCCATTGCGGCGAGGAAGCGGGGGACGTGAACCTTTCCGGCCAGCTCGAGCCTTGCCAGGGCGCCCACGATAAGCATTGAAGGTGGGCCAAATGCCAGAGCCCTGACGCCTGCAGCTTGGCCCCGATCGGGCGTATCAACGAGCAGTCCGCAGGCAATGAGCAGCCATACCAGGCTTGCGATCAGCAGCGACACGGATGCTCCGATGGAGAGGCGCCGCCAATAGAGCCCTACGACAACGCCGGCAATGAATTCAAACCCTAGCGGACTGGCGATAAGAGACAGCCACGGCCCCTGCACCGGAAGCATTTGCGCCGCCGCAAGTGCGGTTGCCCAGACGGCAACCAGGGCAGGAACGCGACGTTCGGATGCCATCGCCAAAGCCATGGCCGTCAGGATGTAGAAATAGAGCTCGTATGTGAGCGTCCACCCGACAACCAACAGGGGGCCCCCGTCCAGGGGCAGCAACAGCAGTGATCCCAGGACGCTCTTGTCCGAGAGGGCCGGGTCGAGAGCCCCGGGCCGCAGGAACAGCACCGCCAAGATGGCGGCCGTACAAAGCCAATAGAGCGGATAGATCCGAATCGCACGCTTTGCAAGGAAATCGATCGCCCCGCCCGGGCTGCCAAAGCGACCGGCCGTGACGGTTGCCATGATGAAACCGGAAATCACGAAGAACACGTCGACGCCGGCATATCCGAGGTGAGCCCAGCCACCCAGAATGGTGGTGCCGCCGCCGTAGACCCTCTCAGCGTTGACCTGATGGAAGATGACCACCATCGCGGCAGCTGCAGCACGCAGGGCTTGGATTGAAAACAGGGTCGGGTTGGAGCTCCGCTCCATGGGGCTGGCTTCTACCATGAGGGGATCAGTCACTCGCCTGCGCTGTCACTCTTCTTCGGCGTCTGCGCCGGCGCTGGTGCGGGCTTCTGGTCGCAGGGCGGGATGGAGCAAAGATCAGGGCGCTTCTTGTAGCCTTCGCGAGGATCCACATACCGGAAAGCAGGCTGGCCCGTCTTGGCTTCGATATCGCCGCCAACGGTCTGCTCCGGGGCTGGAGCGTCCGCCGATTTCGCGGGCTCAGGGTTATCACAGCCCGCCAGCAGAAGCGCTGCGGCCGCCAGGTGGAGGGCGAGGATGATGCGGGTCATGGTCGTGTCCTTGATAGGGCGTGAAACTGCGGTGGATTGTACGTGCTCTGCTAAGAACCTTGCTGACGATGCCGGTACTGGACGGGCACGATCGCCTCCAGCTCTTGCGCGTGCTCGCGTAGCGCTGAACTCAGATCCCGGCGGACCTGCAGCAGCATCAAGCCCTCGGGGGCCACGTCAAAATACCGGGCCAATTTCAGCGCCAGCAGCGGTGAAATGTTCCGATTTCCTCCCAGCAACGCGTATAGCTGCGAGTGAGATGCGTTGATTTCACGGGCACAGGTGTTGGCGTTGACGCCGGCAGCTTCGAGCAAGCCGCGCAACCGATCAGCAAGCGCCTGGTCTTCGATGGTCGCCTGGCGTGGATGGGCGCCAGGCTGGGGGAGGGCATGCCTCGCCATTCTCGCCTCCGTACTAATGATCGAGCCCGAAATCGGAAAGAACCTGGTGCAGCTTTCCAAACGCAGCAGCCCGCGCCTCAGAAGTGGCAGACGACCGGCTCCAAGGGGTTCGCTCCAGGTTGCGCACATCGCTGGCTGCGTCCAGGACGGCGGAAAGGCGCATGCGTGTGTCTGCCAACTCTTTGGCCATTTCGAGGCACTGGGTGGGCGTCAGGGTGAGGGGTTGCCCACTCTGCGCGGCCCATCGAAGGCCGGTCTCCTGGCTCGCAAGCACGAGGATGGGATTCTTCATGACGGGTTCCTTGGAACGGGATAGGACCGTGCCCGGGCGTAGGACCGAACATCGCTGATGAAGTCGCAGATCGAAGGGTGCTGCTCAACAGGCGTGCGGAAGCTGGCAGATCCCACGCGGACCCAGAGCGCATGCGGGGCCTCCTCAAGAACGATGCGACCGTGCCCTAGGTACACGTCCGGGATTTGCAGCTTGCGGCGATCGGCGGCCTTGGATACGTCGGCCGAGACGATCACCTGGCCATCAACGACATCCTCCCCAACGAGCTGCGCTTGGAGCGAGCCACCGCCCGTAATAGGAAGGCGAATACGGGGCTTAGGCATACAGCCAAACCCTCCCCGGCGTGCGGCCTGGCATCGATGCGCCAGCGCGGGGCGGGGCCGCATCGATGTCGCGGGCAGAGGGAAGTGTCAGCAGCCGCGTCACACCTCGATCCAACGCCTTGCGATTGGCCACCTGGACGGCCTTGCGGATTTCGCAAAGCGCCACGCTTCGCGAATCAGTGGTGATGCTGAAAGTCCGGACCTGCCCGCGGGCAGGATCAAGCGTTGTGTAGCTGTACTCGTAAACCGCCATGGGCTTGATTCCTAGTGCGTTTCGACAAAGCAACTATAGGACAAATCGCGGCATAGTGCAATATATTTATATCATTCTTAAAGTGCGCAAGTAACTGTTTATAAAGCCTATTTCAAATGGTGCCGCCCGAAAATATGAATGCTTGGCAAAGCAGCGTTGCGGGGTGCGATGGCAATAAAAAAGCCCGCGCTGCAAGCAGGCGGGCCATCTCTGTGTCGGGGTGCTTCGGGACAGGGCTACATCATGCTGTTGCTCGCCGGGGCGTCGCAGTCGCGCGGGCGCTGGCAGTCTTCCCTGTCGGCAGGGGAGTCACGTTGCCTTGCGCTGCAGATGGCGATCCGCCTGCCTGGCGGTTGGCCTTGGCCCAGCGGTTGAACCGATGATTCTCATCCAGGGAACCGACCATGAGACCCGCCGCGGCCTCCTGTAGGGTGCCATCGACACCCTCCTCCTGCAGGAACTGCTTGTACTGCAGCAGCAGAGAGATGGTCTGTGGATCGTTGATCGTGACGGTAAGCGTAGCGGCCATGGTCTTTCCCTATTCCTAGAACGTTCAGTCTGAATACGTGTTGTAACGGATGGATCGCGCTGTAGGGAAAAGCCTGACAACCCCGACACCATGATGTAAGACATGGCGCCGTTACATCGACACAATATCGGCCGAACACAGCGCAAGTTAAGAGCAGTTAGTGGGTTGAATCGCCGGGTTCTCGTTTTTGAGAAATCGGTTCTCCCTCGTCCTGCGAGGCAGCGGTGATGTCGATTGCGACATTGATCGGGAGTGAGCCTGTCGCTTTTGCCTGTGCCAGCAGCGTCAGCAGGATGTTGGCGGTCTTGTCGTCAGCGGTCTCAAGGACACTTTGTGCGAGCTGCAAAATGGGAAGTCGGTCACGAATGCGATAAAAGCGTCGGACCCCATCTCGATACCGCGTAGAGACCTTGCCAGCCCCTGAGCGAATGGAGTCGCTGGTGCCATATGCCGTGTCCTCGATCATCTGCTCACAGATGTCCAGCAGACCGATTGCGAATCCCACCAGGGCGTCACGGGTTACCAAACCCTCGTGAGCACCAGCATCGTCCCCATCAATGGCAATGCAGGCTCTGGAGGCACCATGCCCGGTGATGCCGGCGACCCGAATCGCATGTCCGCCAACAATCAGAGTGGGGAGGCTTGGCAGGGTTTCCATACGTGTATTCCTAAAGTGGTATGTGTCAGCGGCCATCATTCGCGGCCTGGCTCGCGGCCTGGAACTCAGCGGCGCTCATTGCCTGGGCAATGATCGGCGCCCCTTTGCGCACAGGCATGCTCCCCACGCCCCTAAGCACCATCAGCTCGACGTCGACCACCTCGAGCAGATCATCGAGCTCCATGTCGAAAGCACCGGCGGCCGGTGTCTCAAACACCCGGTATATCTGCAATGCTTGATCCGGCACAAATGACGCTCCATGTGTGCCTACCAGGAACAGGGCATTGGAACGACGTTCCAGGTGGAGGTGCTTGTCGCTCGCAAAGTCCTCCGCAGCCTCCCAGCCAAGGAAGTAGCCGTGATGTACCTGCAGGAAATGCACGCCATCAGACCAGAGGGTTGCGCTGCAGTAGGCGGAAGCGTCCTCGGCGTGGCCGTGGGCGTGGCCGGGCTGCAGCTGCACGCTCATTGGGCGTCGCCTACGGCGATGGCCTGGTCATGCCCTGGGGTAAATTCCTCTGCGCTCTCTGCCAGGCCGTCCGAACCTTCGTGCGCAGTATCGGCGTGATCGTGGACGGTGGACTGGTCCGGGCCTGGCGATGCCTCGCGGTTGGCCTTGCTCTTGGCGCCATACTCGAAGCCGAAGACGATGAAGCTGTGGCCATAGACCTGGCGGCCACCTTCGTCGGTGTAGTTGTTGTTGGTGATGCGGGCGTCAACGAACAGTTGATCCCCCTTGCCCACGGTGCGGGCAATGGTCTCGCCGAGGCCGCCGAAGGCGGTGAAATCGATCGATACGACGCGCTCCTTGCGATTGTTGGCGTCGTCATGGCCGGCGTACTCATTGCGCAGCAGACGGAACCTGCAGACCTTGGCGGGCCCGCGAAGGGTAGGGGCTTCAGCCAAGCGGCCAGCGAAAAGGAAGATGTTGCTCATGAGAACCCTCAAGTAAGAATGGGCAGGTCGTGCGCGATAAATATATCACTCTAGATGGCGATACTGGCCGATCTGGTGAGCGGTGGTGGTGGCCTTAGAACCGGATTACGAAGGCGCCGTCCGGGATATGAGCCGGAGGATTGAAAACGTCCCCTGTTGACGAATGAACCACGCCAGCCACCTTCACTCCCCGGGCATAGGGGGTCTGCATCAGGTCAGCGGCTTCGACCGCCTGCTGCGCTGAGTAGCCGGTAAGGAACACGTAGCCTTTCCCCTGCTTCGCGTACCCCTGCAAACCGTCAAGCTTTTCAAACCAACCTGGAAGGCTCATCGCGCCGGCGTCCAGTGGCCCCGAGTAGGTTGGATTGGAACGGACATAGGATTTTGCTCTGCCAAGGTAGATTGCAGTGTTGGATGCAATCGCCTGGATCGTGGCCCGCTCGGAATCCTCCGCCTGCCTGGCGATCGCACTGGTGAAGGCGATCGCGAGTGAGATGGCCAGTGCAGCAGCTATGAAGAGTGGGTACATGTCGTCACCTATCGAAGTCTAGACATCGATTAACGTCAATACGCGCAGATGGCGTAGGCCATTGAGTAGGACTCTTCAATACGCGTCTCCCAGCTGTTGCCTACCGGGCGGTCCATGGTGGTAAAGCGATACTGCTCTTTGGCACCGGGGCAGCTGGCAAGCCACATCGATCCACCGCTGATCAACGTAGTACCGGCAGGACACGCCGCAAACGACGACTTACCAGGTTCATTGATCGTGCACCCAGCCCTTGGGCCGGTGACCACCATGGTGTTGATGCCACCACCCCCGCGCCAGACGCCATTCGTGCAGCTGAGCATCTTGCCCTCATTGGTGCGGGCCGTCAGGCCATTCTCGCCACACCACGCCCCCTCCGCTTCGATGCGGTTGAGCTTGAGGTCGTTCGAGCTCAGGCGTCCCTCCGCTGAGACCGTGCCAGCCCGCATTTCGCCGGCCGTGTAGATGCTCTTGTTGTTGTATGCCCGGATCCAGGTGGGGTCAGTCATGTGCCAGCCACCACCATAAGCCTGGGAGTACCAGCCTCCCTGTCCACTGCTGCGGAACCAGCCATCGGCGTATACCTCGGCACCACGAACGTTCGTGCCGGTCACGGTGCCAGGAGTCGTGACGTCCCCACGGAACTGCGTACGGAAGTCATTCCCAAACATGACCAGCTCGTTGCTACCTGACGCAATTCGCAGGTTCGCGGAAGGTGTCAGCTGGATGGTTTCGTAGGCGTAAGGCGTTGCCCCGAAGTCAGCGCGCCCGATGGCAATGCTCGCTGCTCTTACACCTCCTGATGCGTCCACGGTGCTGGCGTTGGCAAGGGCATTGCCGTTCATGTCGATCGCCGTGCTCATCCTGTTCAGCTCGGGCTTGCCGGCAACAGAAGTGCGGTTGAGGTAATCGTTAGTGCTGTCGGCGGCTTCGGTGTCGTAGAACAAGGCATACAGCGGGTTGCCGGCGCCGGGGGATCCGCCCCAAGCCGACAGGTCCACCTGCCACGCGCCCTGCGGCGCCTTTCCGACCGCTGGATTCAACGGATCGACAAAGCCAGCTCCCCCGCCTGCGGCGCTGGCGACCTGGATCAAGGACAGTCCCCTGAGCGATTCACCACCCTGCAGCACCACCAGCCCCTCCAGCTTGCCCGTGGACTTCTCGAACCACCGGACCGAATAGGTGTGCCCTTGCGGGCTTGTTGCGCTCAACCCTGGGGGCAACATAGAGGCCAGCTGCGCCGGGCTGGCAATTGCGGGCGTCGTTGGTGTTGCTGCAGCGAGCAGGGCCGAGGCATTGGCCTTCTGGTAGGCAATCGCCCCCCTGGCAACGACCCGGAGCCATTCCCCTGTTCTGGCGTTCTGCTCACGCTGCGCGCTGTCCATCTGCAGCCGCATACCGAGCACGGCCAGGCCGAGAATGATGATGAGCGCGATTGAGACCTCGATAAGCGCGAAGCCCGCCTGACGGCGCGGGGATGTGGTGACTACTGCCATTGCTGTCTCCGATTCTGCGAGTCGATGTCACCCTTCAACGAGTCAATCGCACCTGTTCTTATTTTCGAACGCAGGGCGGCTTGCTGCGGGTCGTGGCGGGAAATGGCCAACGCTTGGAATACAGCGCGTGCTTGGGACGCTCCGGAGCCATCCATTCGTACAATGCGCTGATGAATCACCGCGCTGAGGCCAGCTGAAAGCAGGTCCTGAGCGTTCCCCATTCCCTCACCCGTTGATTGCGCGAAAGTGAGCAGGCGTCGGATGCCATCCATGCAGTCCCCCCCATGGATGTTGGCAATGACAGTCATTCCGTTGACGCTGGCCTGCACCGCTTCTCTGGCCGTTTCAGGCGCGCGGATTTCCCCCAGCATGAGCACGTTGGTACCGGTCCGCATGCCTGCGTGGATCTGATCCACGTAGCTCCCGTGCAAACGGCTTACAGGCACCTGGACACATCGGCCCCGGCCGTGCATTCCGTGCAGCCTCAGTTCCGGGGGATCTTCGATGGCGAGTGCTCGCCCACCATGAGTCTGGAGAAGCGCGACCACCATCGCAGCCGCGGTGGTGGTCTTCCCGGTGCCCTGCTCGCCACAGATAAGCATCAATCCTCGTGTTTGAGGATCCAAGATGTGGTCATACAGCAGGCGAGGAAGGCCCAGGCTGCGTAGCTGCCGAATCTCGGCAATGATCTTGCGAAGGACGAAGTTGGGTTGACCGCGCAGATCATGAATTACCGTCACGCGGACGAGGGTCTCAGCGTCGAGCTCGACAGTGAACCCGTTATTGGCCGTCTCAGTGAAGACTCTGGAGCAGTGGTCACGTACCCGTGCCGCCTCTTCGGAATATTCGAAGGGCAACGGGTGTAGTTCCGGGTACACGCCGGGATCGCGCGTGTACTCGGCATAGTCATGCGCCAGCCAAAGGTCGACAAAGGGCAGCCGGGCAATGGCGGGTGCGATGGTCATCAGTTTGGCGTGGTCCAAACGATGGTATTGCTGTCAGTGGTGCAGCTGGTAGCTGCAGTGGCGGGCAAGATTTCGCCGGTCACAGCCGTTCCACCGTTGATCTTGGTGACCATGCGCCCGCCTGCCAGTTTGGAGGCCGACTCGATGCAGGATTCTTTCGGAACCTGATTGGAGGTCGTGGTGGTACCCAGGCCGGTGCTGACGACGGTAATCTCGCCGCCATATTTGTTGTAGAGCTTGTTGCCCGTGACCGTGATGCCAGCCGGGACGGAATCCATCTGGATCAACGCCGGCACCAGGTTGGTGCCCGCAGGGCCGTAACCGCTATTGCCGCGCATGCTCTTGGTGTTGGTCAACAGCTGTGCGGTCGCCTGGAAGTCTGTGCTGCTGTCGCTTTTCCCCAGCAATTTCATGCCGCCAGCGACAGCCAGCGCGCTGACGATCAGGATCACGATGATTGCGATGAGGAGCTCAATGAAGGTGAGGCCCCTGGCATGCTTCCGCTGCAGGAATGAGTAAGCGTTTCGTTTCATGTTGGGTACTCGTCTAGTGGTGGGTGAAGCCGCGCCCGGAATGGGGCAGGAGCGCGATATTTATATCACACTGCAACCGAGGGATTGCCGTTCCTGGACAATGCCAGCAGCGCTTCTAGCGCCGCGAGGGGAGGGACGTCATCACGCTCTGCATGTCGAACATGCCCAGCACCAGCAGGCCGATTACGCAGCCCACAGCCAGCAGGGCGATGTAGAACACTCCGGCCATAGCCGTCTTCACCCGGTTCACGGTGGAATCGGCCCACTCATTAGCGAAGCGGCTCAGCGCAACGTCAAAGCCCTCACGGCTGGCAAATACCCGAATCAGCCGCACGGCGACGGGATCAGGGAAGTCGAGCTCAGATTTGTAGAGAGCTTCGCCCAGGTTCTGGCCGCCGTTGATGCCTCGAATACAGGCATCTATGCGCTCACGCATGTAGGGGGTTGTACCTCGTTGCAGCAGCGTCAGGATCGACAAAAGCGGAATGCCACTCCGCAGCATTACGCCAATGTTCAACAGGAAGGTGGAGCCCTGCATGGCGCGATAGACCGACCACGGGGGTAGCTTGTCCAGGTGATAGCGGAGATTGCCGGTTAGGTTCGGCAGGGACCAACCGGCCCAAGCCACAGCAATGACCAGGCCAGCCAGGATTTTAAGGCCGTGATGCGTCACGATATTGGAGAGGGTGTGCAGGACCGCCAGGGGTCCGGTGAGCATGCGCAGGTCGACAGCCTGGGCCAGCGCAGGCATCAGTTTGTAACTGACGATCAGCATGATCGCCGCCAAAAACATGCACAGGAAGATCGGATAGGCCAGGCCCTTGCCGACTGCGCCAAGAATGGCCTTTTGCTTGGCCAACTTGTCGATCGCCGCGGTGAACGATTCCCGTAGGCGGCCGGAGCGCTCGCCGGCGGCGATCATCGATGCTTCCTCTGCCGAGATGTACCGGGCCATCGCCTCGTTGATCGGCCGGCCTTCCTTCGTGCGCTTGATGGCTTCGTGAAGGAAAACCGCAACCGGTGCGCTTGGCGTCCGGCCTTCGTCGCTGAAGATGGCATAGAGCTCGTTCAGGGAGTCATCGAGCTTCTGGCCGTTCTCCAGCATGACGCTCAGCAGGGTGTAGACGTTCTTGCGGGCATCGGCAGAGAGCTGAGCGCGTACAAACCAGTCATATGTCGACGCCCATACCAGGAATCGTTGAATGATGGACATAGTTAGCCTCCACTGAGCATGCGAGCGTCCTCATCGATCGGGCCGATCGATGCCTCAGCGTGAGCGGGGTCGATGACACCCTCCTGGATCCTCCGGAGCATGTGCGCTGTCTTGGTGATTCCCCCGTGGTTGGCCACCCACAGGGCCCTTGCCTCCGCCGCCCCTTCGGTACGGAGTACACGCATGAGCTCAAGGTTGGTCTCGACCACCTCCGCAAGAACGGTGCGCCCTGCGGCCCCGGTGTAACGACATTTCGCGCAGCCAACGGCCACGCGGATCTGGCTGGTGTCTTTGATCGTTGCCTCGACGCGTTCGGCAAGCTGCTGGTCGTAGGAATCCGGCCTGTTCGCCCAGGGCGCGCTGCAAGAGCAGAGGGTTGGGGCGAGGCCTTGGTTCATGAGCCCCGTAAGCACGGCTGGGTCGAAGATCAAACCGGGATCAACCCCCAGATCCAGAAGGCGCTGGACAATGGCAAAGGCATCATTCGCGTGCAATGTTGCGTAGCTGCCATGTCCGGTCGTGGCCAAGGCGAACGCCGCGACGGCAGATTCATGATCGCGCATTTCGCCCACACCACAGATGTCCGGATCGAGTCGCATCATGTTCTTGATGGACTTGGCCCAAGCGGGATTGTTCTGCTCGTCGCGATCGACATTGGTGTGGTTGACGCCAGGAATCTCGTACTCCACAGGATCCTCAACCGTGAGCACGTGCAGCTGCCGCGAGAAATGCGCCACCAGCTTGGCGAAGATGGTCGACAGGGTGGTGCTCTTGCCTGAGCCCGTGGGCCCGGACAGGATGTTCATCCCCACCTTGCGGCGCAGCAGCCGGGTTATAGCAACCTCCTGCTCTGGCAGGTAGCCGAGGGCAGCCAGGTCCCGCACCGACCGATAGGAATAGAGCAGTCGGAAGATGCCAAGCAAGCCGTTGTCCTTCGGCCTGGTCGCGCAACGAACGCCGGATAGCACATTCCGGTCAAGGAACTCCTGCCGGATCCGTCCGTCCTGGGGAATGGATGGTTGGAAATAGTTGGCGTTGCCACCGGCCTCGAGCATTGACCCGTAGATGGTGGCGATGTACCCATGAACTTCCTCGGGCTCCAGCTGATAGCCACGGGGCGTTTCAAGCAGGCCATTGACTCGGAAACGGATTTCACCGAAATCGCGACCAACGTAGAAATGCATGTCGCTGGCGTTCAACGCCTGGGCGGCTCTAAGAATCTCTCCAATGCGCTGCTGCCGCGCGCTCGTGGATGCATCACCGCCCCCAGAGGGCTCTTGAACGGCCGCACGGCCGTAGAAAGCCTTGATTTCGGTCAGCTCGACATAGGACACCCGATACGGGCGTCCTGCTTTCTTCAAGAACTGCTCGTACTCCTGCACGAAGGGGTCAAGTCGACGGTCGTGCAGGACCAGCAACTCGCCGTTGTCCAGGAAGCAAAGCAGCTTCTGAGCACTAGCGTTTGCCGGATACTTGCCAGTGTCGTTGGAGAGCACGGAAGCGCTCGCACGATCCGTAATGGCGGTGGGCTCTGCTGCCGAGGCTTGCCCACCGGCGTACCAGTGGGGGCCGAGCACAGGCGGGGAGTTCAACTGCGCGTTCATCCTGACCTCGATCAGCGCATCGGCGGAATGGTGGTGATCGGGCCACCGCTGACCGGCACATAGGGCGTGGGACCCATCGGCTGGCCAGGCGGCACGGTCGGCGCCTGCATGGAGAATGGAATTCGATAGGTCCGCTTCCCCTTGGAAAGCACGACGCCCGTAGCATCGAAACTGCGCACGGTGTAGTCGCCGGGAATAGTTCCGCCCGCCTGTGCTTCAGCAACCCCGCCTGTGGGGTAGAGGAAGGAGACGTAGCGCTTCCCGTTGGCGCCGAAAATGCCGCGTACAACAGGCAGCCCGCCGCCGGCATCCGCCGGGGAAACACCCTGCAGTTCTGCCAGCTCCTTCTGCGCTTTGGCCCGCTCCGTTTCGGCCTTGAAGCGCAAAGCGTCAGACTGAATGCGATCCAGATCGGCAACCGATGTCTGCGCGAACGCGCTCGTGGCTGCAATGAGCGACGCCGCCAGCAATGCTGCGCGGATGGATTTACCTGCCATAGAGTTCACCTGTGATTGACCATTCGATGCGGGCGGATGCCTGGTCAAAGCTCGCCACGATTTCCAGAACGCGTACGCCCTGGGTCTGCATGCCGGCGAGTAGGCCAGCGGGGGATTGATCGGTCTTGATGTTGAAGCCCTGGGTGGTCCAATCCGGAGGGGTGGCTTCAGGCTCACCCTCGGGTGCTGCCCATGGCTTTGCCTCCAGGCTGAAGGTGGTGCTGCCACCGACGGCCTGCAGGTACGCAGTGAAGTCCTCCAGCTGCGTGGCAGCCACCGGAAGCGGGCCTTCCCCTGCGCCCGGCGTTGCCAAACTGGCGGCGATCGTTGCCGAGGTACCGGCCTCAAAAATGTCGGGCTGCAGGCTGTAGCGGCGTCGCACCTCAGCGGCGAACGTCCCGACGGTTGTTCCCCCATTGGGACGCTTATAGGTAGCCAGTGCCTTGCCCGGCCCGCACTGGCCACCCACGAAAATCCAGCCTCCCAACGACACGGGCGTCTGGGCCCAAAACGCTTGGCATGCAGCAATGAATGTCTCCACCGTGGGCAAATGCTCCCAGGGACGGACAACGCTGTTCTGCCGCGCTGCGGCTGCAGCTGAATCCTGCTCCGCTTGGGCGTTCTGGAGTTGAACCATGGCTGCCGCAGCCTGGGCTGACCGCTTCTGGTCCTGAACTGCCTGCCATTTGAAGTAGCCCATTACCAGCGCTGCGATCACAACAATGCTCGCGCCGCCGAGCAGCATTTCCTGGCCGGTCAAGCCCAGCGTAAGGGGGCGAAGTCGGTACTCGTTCCGCAACTGCTTGGGCTGCAGCAACTCTTCCAGGGTGCGGTGATCGTTGGTAAAGGCCCAGTCAGCGGGGCCTACAACGATGCCCTTCCCATTCTCCCCCCATGTGCTCCGGGTATCGGACATGAGCAGGTTGAGCGTGTCGTTGAACTCGAACTCAATCGTTGCCAGGTCGCCAACCAGGTCACGGCCGATCATCACCGATCCCTCGTGGACCGCTACAAAGGCATAGCGCTCACCGCTGAGGGCGAACACGCCGATCCAGTTGTCACCGAGCTTGCCGGCAAGGGCTGCAGCCAGTGAGTACATTCCGCGCAGCCGCTGTTCCGACTTTGGCGCGAACCCGCCTTGCAATGCCCGGCCTCGGCGGATCGCGACCATATCCATGTCGTGCTCCTTGCCGAATACCCGGGCCTCCTTCATGTAGGTACGGTTGTGCTCAAGGATCTTCCAAGTGAGTCCGCAGACGAACTGCTTGCCGTTTACCCCGATGACCGTCAGCGGGGCGGTAGGACGATAGTTCTCCGTGGCCATGGTCAGGCCTGCACCAGGGGCGTGATCAGGATCACGATCACCTCGCGGTTGCGAGTCGACTTGCGGCCGCCACCGAGGAGCCAGTTCCGCGGACTACCTACACCCGACCGGGTGGTGTCGTTGGCAGTCTGCTCAAAACCGCTGAGGATCAGCGTCTCGCCGCTGCGCAGCTTGACCTTCTGCGAGAACGTGCGGCTGGCAGACTTGGCGAGCTCCTGCGAATTATCGTCACTGCCTACTGTGCGCAACTGTGGGGGCGATGCCATCTGCATGGAGAACTGCAGCAGGACGGTTTCACTGTCCGGCAGCACGTAGGGCAGCAGGTTCATATTGAACCCCGACGTGATCGTCTTGGTAGTGCGCGTGACCTGAGCAAAGTCGCTGGTGCCACCCGACAGGGTGGTCTGGGTGGCAGCAATGATGTCCTGCTGCTCTGCGACCTGGACCGGCACCGGCTCCATGTTCAACGTGGTGACGCTGGGCTGCGTGACCATGGAAACATGGCCCTGTTGCTGCAGTGCTTTGACAATGAGATTGGACCCGCTGAAACGGCTATCACCTTTCAGGATGGAGACCGACGCGGAAACAGCGGATGCACTGCTCTGGAAGCTGTTGCTCAGGCCCAATCCGTAGTTCTTGGCCAAGTTCTGGTAGATGGTGGTCCAGTTGATACCAAACTCGTCGCTGTCGCTCAGGGTCACCGAAATGACCTTGATGTTGAGCAGGACCTGGGTGGTGGCGGACACGTTCATCTCATCGATGAGCGTGCCTACACGATCAAGCACCTCCAGGGTGTCAGTGACGCTGAGCATCGAAGTTGAGCGCGAGTAGGCCACGCGTCCCTTGCCAGGCGTCAGCATCGACTCGACGGTCTTGCGCAGATCCTCGTCCGGCTTGGTGTCCAAAGAAACGGTGGTTGACTGCTGGGTGCCGGAACTGCCGCCAACGCCCCCGCTGGCTCCGCCACCGGCATTCCCGCCGCCACCACCGACGCCATCACCGCCGGCGACACCCATCGAGGTAGTGGTTCCCGACGTGACCGTGCTGGTCATGTTCGTCGTGGTGGGAATGCTGAAAATGCGGTAGTTGCGGGTGTCGAGATGGAAGATCGTGATCCCGCCATCCACGTACTTCCAGGACAGCCCGAGGCGCGTGGTGACCGCGTTCAGGAGGCCGGAGACATCGCCCTTATAGAACAGGTTCGAGACATCGGCGCTTGTTCCGGCGCCTTGGTTCTGCGCACCGGCCATGCCGATCAGCGGCGGAACGAATGATGCCGGCGCCGGGCCTGCAGGAGCGGTCGCGCTGGCGCTGCTCGTCGGGCCATTGAGTTCAGCAACGGCGTCCGGAGTAATCCGCACCTGGATGCCGCAATCCTTGGTGATCTGTTGCGCAACAGCCTGCAGGCCCATGCCGGATGCAGGAAGGAACTCAATGTCGCAACGGGTTGGCAGACTGTTGGCCCGGGCAATACGCGACGGCTTGGGCGGTACGTACTCACGGTCATCGACCAGTTCAAAGCCAGGAGCGCTGGCGCTGCCACTGCGCAGTGCGTTGAGGGATGCATCAGCCTCAGCACCGACCAGGTTGGTCTCGGCTGTGTTCTTGCCCGCGGTATGGAACGTGCTGCACCCGGCCACGGTCAACGTGAGCGCTGCTGCGATGAGGGTATAAGCGATGCGCATGGATTACTCCGAGACGACGATGATTTTGGACAGCGAATAGGCCTTCACCCGCAGCGGCTTGTCGCCGTTGAAGGAAGGGCGGAAGTAGGGCACGTACAACTTGGCCAGCGCCTCGGTGAATTCGCCGCTGAAGGTGTGGGGATCTACCTGGTAGTCATCCCCGTTGGACAGGAGCCAGCGGACCGACCATCCCGCTTGTTTGGCCCAGGCCTCGGTGGTGGACCGCAGGGTTGCGTCTGCCTTGGCCTCCCACGTGGGCAGAGGGGGCAGCTCATCACTTATGACGGTGAGACCGCTTGCGCTCGCCACGGGGGCTGCCTCGGTGGGTGCACCAATGACCGCACGGCTGGTCTGGACACCGGCAACGCTGCTGGTGACCACGACTGGCGCGATTCTGGCCGTGGTTTGCGGTTGCACTACCTCTCCACCGGGCACGGTAGTGGCGGGTGCAGCGGGGCTGGCGGTGGTGGCCACCACGCCGGGCGCGGTGGCCGGTTGTGCCACGCCTGGAACCGGGTAGGGCATGTCCGGCCGGCCTTGGTGTACCTGGGCCACAATGCCCTTCCGATAAAGCAGGACGTGGCGCTGGATGCCGGGAAGGACCAGGTAGGGGCCAATAACGCGCGTCTGCAGGGGTGTCCCGTCCGCTGCAGTAACGGTGGGCTTGTCAGCCTCCCGGAGGGGAGCGTAGAAGCGCAGAACCGTATCCTTGCCGTCATCGAAAACTCGATCGATTCCAAATGCAGGGGCACCCGAAACGGCGTAGTCGAAGGAGTAGTTGGCCGCATGCGCGTGCGCGCACAGCGCACATGTCAGAGCGACCGAAAGCAGCGTTCGGAGAGCGACGCGTTTCATTCGGCAGAGTCCTTGGGATTGAGAGGTGTTTCGGTGGTTGCAACTTGGGCATTGGGCATGCCCCAGACCTTCCGGCCGCGCCAAGCCTCCGGTGGGGCTACCCCAGATCCGGCGGCCGGTGCGATGGCGCTGTGGTTCCGCGAAGCGGCGTAGCTGCGAGATGGCGCGGGAATGGCGGGTGGCGCCACACCAGCTCGCTTGGCGGCGGCTCGGTTGACCTTCCCGACGTAGCCGTTGGAAAAGCCTGCTGACCGGTTACCGGTGTTGTAAGCGGAAAGCGCCTCAAGTAGCGCCGCGCGTCCCGGGCCGAGATTCTTGGCGGCTCGGATGTAGTTGTCGGTGAGAATCACCGTGCCGGCGCGGATGTTCGTGCATGGATCGAACACGTTCTGGGGGTTCAGCCCCAGCCGCTTCCAGTTGGTGGAGTTGACCTGCATCAGGCCTGCGTCGAAGTTCTTGCCGTTGTCCAACAGCCACTGCGCCCATGCGGTGGCTTCGGCACGGTTGGATGGTTGGCGGGCAAGACGACCACCACGATTGACGCCAATCGCCAAGTAGTTGCCGCCGCTCTCGACATCAATGATCGCCTGCACGGTAGACGGCGCTGCGCCAGGGGCGCACGCCAGGATCAGTGCCAGCAGTTCGCTACTAGCCCCCATCACGCCCCCCGCTTTGGTTGGCGCGTGGAGGCAGTGGCCTTCGCCGCCTTCTTGGTCGCCGCCTTCTTGACAGAACTGGCGGTCGTCTTGCGGGCCTTCGAAGTGCCTGGAGTGGTACGGGGCTTGCCCCGGTAGTCGTCAAACGTCGCCGTACAGCCGTTTTCGTACTCGCTGCAGCTCCAGAACGGCCCGTTAGATCCGCGCCGCTTTCTGAGCGTGCCGGGCTTGCACTTGGGGCATTGGTGCCTCACAGGAGGCGGTAGGTTCAGGGGCGCTTGCTGAGCATTTCGCACCAGAGTAGTAACCAGCTCTACGGTCTTGGCGATGAAGACTTCGGGCTGCATGGCACCGGACGCCACTGAATCCAATGTCTGCTCCGTGAGGCCCGTGAATCCGGCGTCGGTGGCAACGGCGGGAAGCGCCGCGATGAAGGCTCTGGCCTCCGGCGTTGAAATAAGCTGTTTGCCCTTGACGACCAGGTATCCGCGCTTCGGGGATTTCAGCTCCTCGATGATGTTCGCGCGTGTAGCAGGAGTGCCGATACCCTGACCCTCCTTGAGTCGGGCCTTGGCTTGAGGATGGGTCACGTACATATGCACGTTCGCCATGGCCTTCAGCAGCAACTTCTCGGTGAAACGCGGGGGCGGAGCGGTCTTGCGGGATAGGGCCTCTACGGATTTGGTGCTCAGGACCGCGCCAGGCGTCATCGCCGGAAGTGGCTGCTTGCCGGCGCTCTCGGCGGAGCCGTTGCCCGCCGCGTCTGCCTCCCCATCTGGATCCACAGGCTCCTGAAAAACAGTAGTCCACCCCTGTGCGGTTACACGTTTGCCGGTGGCTGCAAATCGTTCATCGCCGATGGCGATAACGACGGAGCTCTGCTCGAAGGACTCAGGCGGATAGAACTGCGCGACAAAATTGGACGCGATCAGTTCATAGATGTTGCGCTCCGCTTCATTGAGCGCAGTAGCAGTAAGCCCACGCTCGTTTACCGTCGGCACAATGCCGTGGTGGGAGGATTCAGCCTGCTTGGCATCATTGAATGCCGGGCTGACGCGTGTCAGGTCTGCGCCTGCGACCGCTGTGGCCAGCCCGGGGAGAACAGAGGCAACTGCCGCAAGGCGTGGCTGCGTTTCGGCCAGCTGGGCGGTCGACAGGTAGGGGCAATCACTGCGCGGGTATGTCGTGAGCTTGTGGGTCTCGTAAAGAGTCTGTGCGATGTCGAGAGTGCGCTTGGCGGTGTAGCCAAAGCGATCGTTGGCCGCCATCTGAAGCGTGTCGATGTAGTACGGCAAGGGGGCATGCCGCTGGCCGGGCTTGGCCGCAAAGTCGACCACCGTTGCCGGCTGGCCAGCCAAGCGCGCCTGCAATGCCTGCACAATTGCTGGATCGATCAGTCGGCCATCTTGATCCAGACCCGGCTGTCCATCGCGAGGACGCCATTGCGCGGTGAAAGTGATACCCGATGCACTGACGTTCGCGACGATGTTGAAGAACGGAATGCACTTGAAATTCTCGATCGCCTGGTCGCGAGCGACAATCAGCGCGAGGGTCGGCGACTGGACCCGTCCAACGGTCAACACGAGGTCGTGGCCAGCTGCGCGAGCAGCAGCGGTGTAGGCCCGGCTCAAATTGATTCCCAGCAGCCAATCCAGCCGGCTTCTGCACAACGCCCAGGCGGACCAGCCACGATAACGTGCGTGAGTATTGGGCAGCATGTTTGCCAGGGCGTCCTTGACCTTGGCGCTGTTGTAATCGCTTACGAGGATGCGCACGACGGGCAGCTTGTTGCCCAGATAGTCAAGAATTTCGTCAACGATGAGCTGACCCTCGGAATCGGGATCGCCCGCATGAATCACCCGGGTAGCGGTTTTGAGAAACCCTCGGATCGCCGACAGCTGGCTTGCGGTCTTGGCAACGGGCTGCACCTTCCACTTCGGTGGAATGATCGGCAGATATTCCGGAAGCCAAGACTTGTAACGAGGGTCGTAGTCTTCCGGCATGCACTGTTCGACCAGATGGCCAAAGCCCCAGGTCAGGACGGTTCCGTCTGACATCTCGATGTGGGTCCGGTGCTTCACAGCACGGCCCGGCATTACACCAGCAATGGCCTCGGCCAAGCTGGGCTTCTCTGCAATAAGGAGATCCACCCGTCCACCTACAATGATATATTTATATCGCAGATATATATCATACTAGATGGGAGCCGGCAAGCCGCAAAGCGTTGCTGCCAAAGGAATTTGCGAGGTATCGGCTGGCGCTAGAACAGCAGCAATGGCCTTGCCTGAGCCTGGATAGATCGGACTGAAACCGGCCCCAGATAACGACCGTCGAAGCTCACGGGCTGCTCAGTCAGCAGCAAGACCTGGTCGGGTTGGATCACGTACTGAGTAGACCAGATTGAGAGGGGACGCCCTTGCGGGTCTTGGGACAGTGGCGCGCTGCCGGGTTGCAACGCTCCATTGACGGTAACCCCATGGGGCTCGACAACCACACGATCACCTGGAACTCCTGCAACGGGCTTTAGGAGGGGGGCCACTCCTGCAGGGCAATTTCCTACCGGGAGGTAGCCGCGGTCGATCGCAGCGGCCACCTGTGGTTCGCTGGGGTCCAAGCAAACGACAACCAGGGAGCCCCGCGCCGGATGCTGCGGAGCAGGGATCTGGTAGTACAGCCCAACTGGCACCGAGGGAGTGACGTTGACCCGCACCCCTGCAGCAGCTGCAGCCAGCATTCCAACCGCTGCCAGGCCAGCGGGTATGAAAACGATCTTGGCGAAACTCATGCGAAGTCTCCGGTGGCGGTGGTCGCCCGGGCGGGATTCGGTTCGCGGTCTGGGCGGGGGCGGGGAGGCTTCTGCGGCGAAGCCGCTGCCACTGGATTGTCCGCAGCGTCTGCCGCTTGGGTCACCACGATTTCATGCCACGCAGAAACGACGACCTCCTGCGTGTTCTTCTTGTTACCACTGCCATCAGTCCAGGATCGCGTATGTCGGCGCCCCTCCACATGCACAAAGCTGCCTCGCTTGATCCCCCTGGCGGCCACTTCCTCGGCAAGGGCGCGATAGAAGACAGCAGTTAGCCATTCATCCTGGGTGTGCCAAACGTTGTCCTGCTTGTAGCTGTGTTTGGAAACGATCCGCAACGATAGTGTTGCATCACCGCTCGCCAAGGCGCGCAGTTCAGGATCGTTGCCTACATAGCCGGCAAATACGGTCACGTTTTTAAAGGGCAGGCGCATGGTCACGGCGTCGGAGCGTGAGATTCATTCACCATGGAATTCAGCAGATCGAAGCCGTCAAATGCCTCTGCAGAAACGGTATCGTCTGCCAGGTCCTCAGTAGAGGGGGCCGTCTGGATAGGGCCATCCGCCATCGGGAAGTTGAAACCCAGCCCTGCAGTGTCAGGCGGGTTCGGGCCCGCCCAGCTGCGCGAAGCGGTGAGATAGGGATCACCGCCAAGGCCGGCATCTGGTTCCGGCAGAGCCAAGGCATCTGCTGGCTGCTGGGCCCACTGCATCGACTGTGAAAGGTACGGGTCTTCCGCAACCGTGGGTCGAGCAGCCGCAGTTTCCGGCATACCCGCCGGCGCCGTCGACAGAGCAGTATCGGCATCGGTGTCGGCATCGGTGTCGGCATCGGCATCGGCATCGGCATCGGCATCGGCATCGGCGTCGGCGTCGGCGTCGGGCACACTCGCAAGCTCTTCCGGAGAGAACGAAATCGGACGGCCCAGGGGAGGAAGTTCTTCCTCCGGATCGACAGGCACCTCGTAGGCCTCGGGATACTCTTCGTCATCATGGATGATGGCGCCGGCGTGGAGAGGGGGAGCCTCATAGCCGGCCGGATCGACGCTTTCCTGGTCCACGTCGTCAGGGGTAGCAGTTGCTTCGGGGGATGTAGCCGCTGCGGCCGCAGGGGCCGCGACTGCGGTAGCCACGGACGCAGTGGCCGTAGGCGCCGCAGCAGCTTGCGGGGTTGGGGATGAAAGCACTGAAGGCTGGCCGTTGACGATGCGGTCGCTCTGGGCAGGCGGTTCCATCAGCGATCGTTCGTTGAATACCGGGTCGCGGAAGTAGAGGATCTGGGTGCCCATGATCGGCGCGGATCCGGCCTGGAAAATCAGCATGTCGCCGGCATCTGTGATGTTGCCCTCGCGATCCTTTTTCGGGCCGGCCAACCGCATGATTTCGTCTGGAGTGAGGAGCGGACGTGCATGCTCCGATGCTTGTGCAGAGAGGTTGGTAAGGGTCGTTCCGCTGCGCTTGCCTGAGTAGCTGTAAGTGCTCTTGATGACAGTAGTGGTGCCCACCATGTCGCTGAGCATCTTCGCGGTCTCAAACTTGTTCGGCGCGTAAGCAATGCGGATATGGCAGTTGGAGGTAACGGCTTCTTCTCGGCCGTAGTGCTTCTGCAGCTGCGCCAGATCCTGGCAAATCAGATATGCCTTCATTCCATAGCCGGCCATGAAGGCGAGTGCGGATTCGAAGATTTCCAGCTTGCCCAGGGAAGGGAACTCGTCCATAAGCAGCAGCAGGCGATGCTTGTAGCCGGCGACGCTACGACCGTCCTTGAATTCCATCTTTTCGGTCAGCCCGCGAACAACCTGGTTGATGAGCAAGCGCACCAATGGCTTCAGTCGATCTTGGTCGCTAGGCCTGACGACCAGGTACAGAGTGACTGGCACGTCATGATTCATCAGGTCGGCGATCTTGAACTCACTGCGCCGTGTGTTCATCGCCACAATCGGATCGCGGTACAGCGACAGGAAGCTCATCGCGGTGGAAAGAACGCCGGAGCGCTCGTTCTCGGCCTTGTTCAGCATGTCGCGTGCGGACGAAGCTACAACGGGATGGATGGCAGTCGGGTTACCTGTCGTGTCGACCCAGGCACGGGAGTTGTTGGGATCATGCTCGGTCTCGAGCATTGCCATCAGCGCCTCATCAAATGTCTGGGCCGGATCGCTGAGGAATTCTGCGACGCCCTCGAGGGTCTTCTTCTCGCCGGCATACAGGACGTGCAACACCGCCCCTACCAGCAGAGCGTGACCGGTCTTTGCCCAATGGTCATTGAGGCCTTTGCCGTCCGGATCAACGATCATAGAAACGAGGTTCTGCACGTCAGCAACCTCTCGATCGGTACGGATGCGGACCTGCTCCAGTGGGTTGTAACAGACGGCAGTGCCGCTGGGATCAGCCGGGTCGAAGCGCAAGGTCTGTTGACCGGCGGACTGACGCCATCCAGCGGTCAGTGCCCATGCCTCGCCCTTGATGTCATAAACAATCGCGCTGTCGAGCCAGCTCAGCAGTGTGGGCAGCACCAATCCGACACCCTTGCCCGAGCGGGTGGGCGCGAAGGCCAGAATGTGTTCTGGCCCGTTGTGCCGCAGATAGTGAACTGTCTTGCGCTTTAGCTTGATGATGCCGACCGAAATCCGGTTGAGGATTTCTGTCCAACCGCCGATGTATACGCCTTGGCCGCCACCGACCAAGCCGGACGCGTGGATATCAGCCGCAGTCATCCAGTGCGCCGTGCCGTGCAGATCGGGCGTCACCTTCTGCAGATCCCGGGTGAGCAGGTAACGCAAGAAGATCGCCATCACCGCCGCGCTCAGTAGCGCTCCCCCCATGATGCGGGCCGCGAGTACAAATGCGGCATCCACCACGGGGTGTTCAATCGTGCGGAAGGCGAAGTACCACTTCAGCCAACTGTGGGGCGGATACAGCGGGACGCCGAACAGCTGAGTGATGGGCGGCCCCAGAGCGGCTTGATACTGGAATGCTGACGCCACCTGCTGGGTCGCGATGATGCTGCCCAGGGCGATGAGTGAGAACGCCACCACCAGAGGAAGGAGGCGAACACGGCCGCTTTCCGTAGTGGTTTTCGTGTTGCTGCGGTTGGACATTGCTGGTGGCCCTAGGTTTGCGGCCGCCGCAAAAATCAGACGCCGGCCAGGTCAAATGCAATATAAATATATCGCACTTAACTGCACAGCGACAATCCGAGAGGCTGTAGTCCAGGTACCAAAAGCCCCGCGAGAGCGGGGTTGAGGTGCACGACCTCGCTTGCGAGTTCGGCTAGAGGGTGCTGCTCCGCGCGATGCAGCGTCTGATGGCCAACTCAATCGGTTCTGAGATGACCACTGCCAAGGCGAACAATGCGGCCGCGATTAGAAGCTCAGTCCACGGCGCCAATAGGCGAGCAAGTGACCAATCGCCGGTGAAGAAGGTTACGGCCCAAGCGAGAACAGCCCACATGGCGAGCGTGATGGAGACGCCTACAGCCGCATAGAACAGGACCGTGAGAACCACGCCAACGGCAGCTACAGATCTCCACGCCCAGCGTCGAAGGAGTAGGTTCATGCCGGCGAGATACCTACTGTTGCGCCTGGTTGCGCCTGGAATTGACTGGAATTCATATTCAAGATCCTTATTCGGGAAGCGCCTTCACAAAGCTGAACATAATTACTATTATGCGAAGTAAGTGATTGATTTATAAGTATATTTATTGCACATCACGAACCTACTCCGCATCTATTCACTCGTCAAGAAGTAGACGATCCCGCAACACGAAAGGCCTGCTACTGAGAACGCAAGGTACGTTGGATTCGACCGCCTCAGTCACATCTCCAAGCCCGTGGTACGCAATCAGCCCATCGCGAAGTGCGCAGGATGCGTCACCATGGCCTTCATTCGAATGAGCGACGATTTTCTCGTGGGCCTCGATCACCCATTCATAGCTGGCATTGGCCATGTCGCCGATAACGGCGAGTTGATGCACATGGTCGAACTGGACGCGATAGCACTCATCTACAGCAAGCGTGTACGTGAGCTTCAGCGCCTTCGCAGCTGCGGTAGCCTCATAAGCACTCCCCTGGGCCGAGGCCACAGAAAACGGGGCGCTGTCGAACACAACCGTCTCATCTGGCGCACAGACGCGAAATCGCCCTCCGGTCAACGCGGCCTGCTGGCCCGCCATGGACAGGGCATCTCGCTCATCGCTACTTTTCCCCACGCAGGTCCACCGACCGCCTGCTACCGCGCAATCGATGTTGTATACGCCCGGCTGATGAGCTGGGCCGATAAGTCCGTTGTTGGTCATCTTCATTGCTCCATTGGCTTATGGCGAATCACAGTGTCAAAAGCATCGGAACGGCCGATCAAGGTTCCAGTCGCGGCCTGGATTCATGCGTGGGAAGTGGCTCCGCATCTTTCTACTTCTCCTGCCGTTGAGTGGCGTTCAAAGTCACTGACTCGCCGCCACTGCGGATGACTAGCTGGTGTGCACTCTTGATATCGATGGGCAACCCCAGCGGAGAAAAAAGCACCTTGTCACCTGTGACATCACCGAACACCAGGACCGATCCCGTGAAGGTGTAAGGCGCGGAGCCAGCGAGAGTCACTTTCGGGCGCATGGACATGAAGGAGCCCTTGATGGTCGCCTCCACTGCCAACACGCTATTGGCGCCGAAGTAATAGGTGATAGGCACCATCTGGCCACCAAGATCAATGTGGCCGACATACTCGCCCGTGGGAACCGCTACTGGAGTCGGCTTCGTCTCATACAACGCTACGAGCTTGCGCGCTTCAATCGAGGGGACAGGAGGCTGAGCGCGCAGATCGGCAATCTTCTGGTCGCGAATCCACGGGCCAACCACAAGGACATAGGCGAGTCCGGCCACGATCAGCAAGCCGAAGATGAAGTCCAGGAAGCTGAGGCCATGTTCCCTGTGCATTTTTCCGTTCATTGCATATTTCCGGGTGCTGTTGCGCTTGTGTGTAGTTCGTACGGGGGAAGAGAAACAGTTGCGTTGAGCCGGTGCACAAGCTGGGAGATGCAGTGCAACGCCTCCGCAGCTGTGGGCAGCACTGGGTCCGTTGGGTGCAAGTGGTAGGCATGACCTGGCGGGCCATCGATGGTGATGCTCAGGCAGTACAGGCGCTCTTTATCGTGTGCCTCGATGGGATACCAACCGGTCTCCATGACATCCCGATCAATTCCCCCGACTTCCTTCCGGTAGCTCCACAGGATGCATTCGAGCGCTCCTTGGCCAGCGGTGAAGCGGATTGAATCTGCAAGGGTGTCGAGCCATTCGACAACTTCGCAGCTGCTACGCGCGGGTCCGACTGGAGGGAGGACGCTACTGGCGATTTGAGGCATCGTGCCGTGGTGGAGGCTGCTACTCATCGCGTTTCTGGATCAATCCCGGCTATCTAAGAGTGATATCAATATATCGCACTTCGCCACCTCCCGGAAGGGGCCGTTGCGACACCCACTGCTCAGTCGCCCGTGTCGTGGACAGCAGGGACAATCAACCGCCAATGCCCTGCAGTTAGGACACGAAGGCAGAGGAGCAAAGCCGTAACTGCGGTTGCTACCACCGCTGGAAAGAGCGGCAATCCAAGCGCCAGCGCGACCAGGATGGGAGACACAAGGATCAAGGCAACATGGTGGACATCGCGCAGGTCAAACATAGGCTTCTCTAAAAAGAAACCGCCGCACGTGGCGGCGGTTTTGTGGGGTTATCGCGACATGCCTTGTGCAGGTGATGCACGTCGCGGATCCGGCGCCGGCAGTTGGTTCCGACGTTCGCGCTCTTGGGACGGGGGTTGCTGACGATCTTGCCCCCGCTGGACGCGTACAGATTGCGCCTGGCCATCGCGGTAGTTGATCTGAGCGAAGGTGCCAACCTGCAGCTCGCCCCGCACGTCCTCGCGGGAGTGGGAGACGAACTTGTTGGAGTCACCAATTCGCTGGATCACATGATGGTCCGTTACCGCCACAATCGCCCCTCGGAACTTGCCTTTCTCGGCGTCAAGACGCCGCGCGGAGTAGAACTTGCTCTCAGGGCCGTGCATCTTCGCCGTGATGTTCTTTGCCAGTGCCCAGCTCGCGGCTTTGGCCTTGTCATCGGGGGTTCGCGCCGGCTCTGCGCTTCGGCTCCGCGTAGCCCGTCCCTGCTCTTGACCGCTGGTACGCTCGATAGCACTAGCAGATTTGAACAGGCCGTTGTCATATTGAATCGACGCCTCTTGGCCTGCTCCGAACTGCTTGGCCACGTCGCTGCCAACGTGATGGACGATGGCAGTTTGAGAGTTGATTCGCTGGATCAGATGTTCATCGGTGGTGGCTGCGATGACCCCGGTGTAATTCGGAGACAAGCCTCGGTCTGCACTTGCTGCGTTGTAGACAGAGAACTTCTGGCCCAGAGCGGCACGCGCGATGTCAACATGCTCCTGGTTGGCAGGCGTGCGGGCCTGCCTCTCCTGCCAACGTGATGGATCTGCTGGCTCAACGGTGGCTCTGTGCTGCTCGGCGCCGATGACCTGGTCCCTGGGATGGGCGATGGTGACGATCTGGCCAGTGAACTTGGCGCCCTTCTCCAACGCCAGCTGGCTCTTGGGATGGGCGATCACGGTGCCCTCGCCGACCTGCTGAAGAATGAAATTCCTATCACTGCCCACCACGGGGCCGTAGTAGCTGCCCCCTGCACGCGGCTCGAAGAGTTTAGCGCCTGGCATCAGCGTCGACAGCTTCTTGGCGATGGCCTTCTGCGCGGCGGTAGGCTCGGGGGACTGCTCGGTCTTTACTGCATCTGCCATAGTGGCCTTCCTCTATTTGGGCTCCGCTGGTGACAGCGGGAATGGGCTAGGACTCAGGTCTTTGCCGTTGATGCGTGCTGATTCATGCCGAGGCACGATCCGCGGGCACGCGCCGCGAATGTTCACCGCTTGAGCTCTGGGGATTTAGGTGCGCGCTTGAAAGTCTTACCAGGCCGCTCCATTACCACCCGCCCATCAACTTGCTTGATAACACCAGATACGGCCAAGGACTGTGCCTCTTGCTGCAGCTGGCTGTGGAATCTTCCCAGCCATCCTCCCCATACGCTTCCGGGTGGCATAGCTCCCGTCCGGTCGACGTGCTGGCGCACCTCAGCCAGCATTACCTTGCGATCAGCAAGCGCCTTGTCTGCATCGCCGAAAGCCGTGACGATCTGGCCATTCGAACGGCTACCATCCTGCCCGAATCCTCGCGGCTGCTTGATGACCATGAAATCACCTAGCTGCAGGCCGTTGCGTCGTGCAGTTTCAAATGCTTCCGACTGATATAAATAGACCACACTTCCGCGAACTGATTCAAGCAACAGATAGTTGCGGCTGCGCGCATCGTCATGCCCAGTGCCAAGCAAGCGGCCAGCGATGCGAGTGTCCTCTGCAGGAGCCGGCGCCAAGGGCAGTCGCGGGTCCGAGGCAAGTGCTCGATGGGAATGAAGAACCTTCAGTCGATCATTTGCTTGTTGACGATCACGAAGAACAGATTCTGCTAACGGATTAAGGGTCCAGCGCCCCCCCTGCCCTCGTTCCGCGAGCCCCATACTCTCCAGGGTGGACAGCCGACGCAGGAGAGCGATGCGCGTCATCTTCGTTTGCTCAGTAGCACCTGGATGCACCGGGCTAGAGAAATCGATCACCCCACCCTGCCCTATTCTCTTCAGCGTTCTGTCCAGGTCGGTCCACCGATGCTGGCCGATCTGCCGCTCTCTGGCATCGGAAATGTCAGCTTCAGTCCGGTGTCCTAAACGCTCAGTAGCCAGCTGTCCAGCAATCTCGCGTAGCGGCCCCTTGATGAACTCTGGAGCGATCCGCAACGCCCGGCCGTCTTGGTCGATACCACGCACGGCCACATGCACGTGCGGATCATCAGTGTTGTAGTGATCCGCCCCAACCCACTGCAGGCGGGTGCCAAGGTCACGCTCCAGCCTGGTCATGTAGGCCCTGGTGTACTCACGCAAGTCGAGCTGAGAACCATGCTGCGGAGAGATGATTAGCTTGAAGACATGAGGGTCCTTCTCTTCCTGCCATGCCTTCAACGTCTTCGCGATCTGGACCTCATCCCCATCTGACCCGAAACCGCGTTCTACTCCGTCGCGCCCCATTGCAGATTCGCGCTCGAGGTAGCGGCCATGAGCCCGCCACGCTCCGTCAGCAAGATTCTTCTTGTAAGTAAGACGCACCGCGACAAGCTGCTGATGAAGCCGTGCAGGGCGATCCCTCAAAGCGCCCTGCCCTGCCCTGTCGTTCTTCTTGCGGCCACGAACGGATCTACCGTCGCGGACCATCTGCATCAGTTTCCGGTAACCAGAGAAAACCCGGCTCTGTTCTTTAAGTTTTGAAAGACGGATGAGGGGAGCCCGATCGAGCTCCACACCCTCCGCGCCTGTAGGGCGGGGCTCATCCTCGTGCTTACCCTCGCGGGAAGTGATGATCTTCTTGGTAGCCATATCGATGCCCAAAGAGCTTTCAGCAGGTGCCAGGCTGAGCGGTTAGGCAGGACCTCGCACTTTGAAAGTTTGCGGCGACCGCAAACTTGAGATGTTCAATAAACGCCTTCCGTACACGAGGGAGATTTGCGGCTGCCGCAAATTATGCCCCTCATGCCGGCTCTCCCTCATCGGCATCATCCGAAGGATCGGTCCCCAGCAGCTGGTCGAATACCCCGCTGTGCCCTTGGACAGCCTTGACGACATTCTTGATGAAGCGGTTATAGCGCGCATCCGCTGCTGCCGTAGCGGCCGGAACAGCCTCCGGTGGAATAGGGGGCGTGTGGAGCAGGAACGAGCGAACCAGACTGTCGATTAAGGCCATGGCCACATGCACGTCTCCTCGCACAATGCGGACGTCTTTCTGCAAACGGCCGATTGACGCAGCCAAGCGCGCCTCCAGGCTTTCGGCCTCATACCGCCGCCGATCCTCTCCAACCTTGTCACGGACCGCCTCGCGGACGTAGGCAGAGAAAGTCATTCCTCGCTCCTTAGCCTCAGATTCTGCCGCCTCATACAGGTCGGCCGGCCAGCGGGTGGGGATCTGCCTAGAAGGCCTTGAAGTGGGATGCATATGGGATGCGAAATGAAATAGCTGGGATGCATGCAATATTCTTATAAATTAACAAGATAAACAACCCCGTCGGAGACAGCGCATCCCACCCTTTATGTTCCACTATCTTTTGCTTTTGCTGTTTTGCTGTGGCTGGTCTGCTTCAACACCGGCTGGCTGACATTTCCTGCGTAGCGGGAATCAGCTGGCGGGGCCGCGTATGCGGTGACTACATTTGCGGCCACCGCAAATGTTCGCCTCGGGCGATGCTTCCGCGTGGAAGCCGGGGGCTCGAATATTCGGCGGATGGTTGGAGGCGCCCCCGGGGGAGGAGCCACAGGCTTCGGCGCCAAGTTTGCGGCGGCCGCAAATCTTGCGCGTACCGGACTCCAACAGAACCGCTGCCGAGCCGGTATGGACGTGCGAAAGGGAAGGGTTCGCAGCCCCCCAAATTTGCGGCCGCCGCAAATCTGGGGCACAAAAAACCCGGCGACTGCCGGGTTACGGGCTCATCTCGCGGGGCCGCCGCGCCCCCTGCGGGGGGAGAATGTGCAAGCAGCTATCGGCTCGGTCCGCGACCCTGAGCTTTCTCAATCGTCCGGTCCACATAGTCGGACTGCCTACGAGAATTGCCTTTGTGTGACAGGTCACGGGATCGCAATGCAGATTCCACCTCCGCAACCGGGATGCCCTGCTTCAGCGCATAGGTGGCGTAGGCGAGGTCGGCCCGGTGGTGGTCACCACCATAGCTACCCGAGTTCCGGAAGTCGTCGATGCTCTTGAGGCTCCGGTCAGCGGAAGCAGGAGCCGGCCGATAGCTCGCCCGACGCTCCGCATCAAGGGCGCGCTGGTGGGAGAGCTCGGCTCGGACCTGGGCGATGAGCTCTGCCGAACCGGGCGCTATGCGACCTTCCGCCTCAATGACCTTGACGAAGGGGTAGCGCCCATCCTGCTGTTGATGCTTTGGCTTGCGATTGGTAAAGCCGGCCAGCCGACCGAAATGCCGCCAGTCCGCAGAGCTTGGGTCGCCGCCAAAGCGCTCTGCCAGCGACTTGGCGACTGCAGTGGAAACATCCTTCTCCAGCGTGGCGCCGTGCGCTACCCACGCCTGGTAGTTGTTGGGTGAGGATTCCAGCACGAGAGCGGGAGGGAATCCGGCGGCTTTCATCTCTGCGATCCGTGCCAGTGAAAGGTCATCCACAAAGGTATAGGCGTGCTCGCCCTCCGGCCGAATGTAGACGTGGGAGCCGCGAGCGTTCTGCGCCTTCAGGAAGCCCATAGAGCGCTCGACCTCCTGGGCGCTCCAACGACGGATCATCATCCGTTCGTCGTCCTCGCCTGGCTTGGGAGGCAATGTGATGCCCACCTCGTAACGCTCGTGAGCGAGGGCGGCGAGGTGTTGGGATACCGCGAAATCACTTGGATTTGGACGTTTCACTGCTGTTGCTCCGGCCTAGAGAGTGATATATTTATATCACGCATATATATCACTCTGGTGCAAGATGGCTGAAGATGGAGCGAGCTGGGACAGGCTCATAAGGCGACTGAAGATCGATTGTGGCGAGTTCTTCCTGCAGCAGCTGGAGGATCCCAAAGTGATCGAAATCATGCGCAATGCCGATGGCGCATTGTGGCTGGATGTGGCTGGTAAAGGGATGATGGACTCGGGTGTTGTCATGAGTGACGGGGCAGCAGCCTCGCTGCTGCAGACCTCGGCCGGCATGCTGGACACAGTAGTTACCAAGGAACGGCCGATCCTGCAGGGCGAGTTTCCGCTGGACCAGAGCCGCCTTCTGGGGATTCTCCCGCCAATCGCCGAATCGCCGATCTTCGCGATACGCAAGAAGGCGAATTTCGTCTTCCCGCTGGAAGACTATGCGGCCAAAGGAATGCTCCGCCCTGGCACGAACCGTAGGGCTGACAAGGAATTCGACTTCCTCGCAGGGACGTCCCCATTGGAAGCGCTCCGAACGGCGGTTGATCGCCGCGCCAACATCCTTGTAGTTGGCGGTACCGGCAGCGGCAAGACGACGCTCGCAAATGCGGTGAACGACACGCTCGCCAAGCAATGCCCCGATGACCGGGTGATCGTCATCGAGGACACGCGCGAACTGCAGATGCGGATTCGTAATCATCTTCTCCTTCGCTCCAACGATGTCACGTCGATGCAGGAGCTCCTGCGGGCGTGTATGCGTCTTCGCCCAGATCGAATCATTGTCGGCGAGGTGCGCGGCGGCGAAGCGTACACGTTGCTCAAAGCCTGGAATTCAGGCCATCCAGGTGGTGTCGCCACCATCCATGCAGACAGTGCCGCCGAAGGCCTGTCGAAGCTTGCTGCGTACTGCCTGGAAAACGTCGACGCGCAAACCTCAACCGAAGAACGCATGTGCCGAAACGTGGCCAGCGTCGTTCAAGTCGTCCTGTTCATCGAGCGCATTGGCGAGGAGCCGGGGCGTGCGGTGAGCGAGATATGCCGCGTCCGCGGATACAGCAACGGGGCTTTCGACCTCGAATCGTTTTAACCACCCACAAGGGAATTACACAATGAAGAACGCACGGAAAATCTCGTTGCAGCTGCTGATGCTGCTCACTCTCGCCCTGGTCTGCTCGTCGGCCTATGCCGGTGAGGCTATGCCGTGGGACGGCGGCTTGAAGAAGTTCGCGGATGCGATGACCGGCACTACCGCAATGTACGTCTCGCTCTTGGCGTTTGCGGGCTGCATGTACCAGCTCATCTGGGGTGCGGAGATGACGGAATTCACCAAGAAGCTGGTGACCGTCGTGTGCGCGGGCTCCGGCCTCGTCGGCGCCGCCAGCTTGGCGAAAAACCTGCTCGGTGTTCAGGTCACCGGCGCAGTAGTGGGTGGCGTAGCTGATGCAGCCAGCGGCATTGATGTGCTGATCGAATGGGTGCGCTACCTGCTGCAGTTCGGAGTGATCTGATGCACCCGGTCCGCAGGGTTCCGATCTATCGAGCGCTCAACAGGCCCAACCTCCTGATGGGGGGTGAGCGAAAGCTCATGCAGTCGTTGATGGCGTTCTGCGGGCTGATTTTCATATCCAACCCCGTCTCGCTGATGACGATTCTGGTTGTTGGCACCGCCTTTGTGGGCGGCGTCAAAGGGCTGCGCCGTCTTGCAAAGCTCGACCCGATGTTCACCAAGGTCTATCAGCGACAACTAAAGATGCAGCCGTACTACCCCCCCAGGAGGGGGGTAGACGCGAAACGGCCCCGTAGAACTCTTGGGTGAGCCATGCTTATCAAACTGAAAGACTATCGCGACACGCTCAAGTCGTATTCCGATCTGCTGAATTGGTGGGGCCTTGTCGCTGACGGCGTGGTGGAGACGTATAGCGGACATCTCCTGGCTTCGTGGTACTTCCGCGGCGAGGACCAAGCCTCCAGTTCACCTGCAGAGTTGAATAGCCTGTCGGCGAAAATCAATTCGCTGTTGTGCGGCGTCCTGGACGGTGCTTGGAGCATCCACGTCGACGCATCCCGGATGTATACCAGCGATTACGCCACTCGCGGGGCATTCCCGGATCCGACCACCTTGGTCATCGATGAGGAGCGCCGCGCTGCATATGAAGCCGAAGGCTCACACCTCGAATCGATGCACGCTCTCACGCTTTGCTGGGAAGTTCCTCGGCTCGCCGCTGCCAAGGTGGAAGGCTGGGTATTCGGCGACGGCGACGACGCCAAGGACGCTGCGTCTCATCACGACAGGATGCTCGAGAAATTCATTGAGAAATGCTCGGAGTTCGAGCACGGTCTGTCGCACCTGGTACAAGCACGTCGGATGAAAAGCTACGTCAACGGCCAGGATGAATTTGGCCGCGACATCGTGTTCGATGAGCAACTGGAGTTCCTGGAATTCTGCGCCACGATGGAAACCCGCCCGGTGCGTCTGCCGGCGGTACCGGTGTATCTCAATCGAGAAATCGGAAGGGTAGGGCTGGTAGTAGATCCGTTGATCGCACAGGTCGGTTTCGCGACAGGCAACGTCATCCGCCTCGGTGAGCGCAAGCTGGTCCGCGCCCTGACGCTCTCAGGATTCCCGGATGAATCGAAGCCAGCAATCCTGAAAGCCCTCGATCAGATGGGGTTTGAGTATCGCTGGAATACCCGGTTCATCCTGATGGAACAGCACGTCGCCGAAGAGGTGCTGACCAAGGAGAGCAAGAAGTGGGCCCAGAAGAAATACCCCTTCATCGACCAGATGAAGGGTAGGACGGATCGACTTGATCCGGACGCTGCGGAGATGGAAGCGCAGTGTAAGGCTGCGTTGGCAGAGGTGAAGTCCAACCTGGTGCGTTACGGGCACTACACGTCAACGATCATCGTGGCAGATGAGAGCATCGAACTGCTTGCAGAGAAGTGCAAGAGCATCGTGACGTTGCTGCGGAATCAGGGCTTCGCGGTACACCAGGAAGACGTGGGCAATGCTGATGCGTTCATTGGGACGATGCCTGGTAACCGGCTCTGCAATGTGAGAGGCGCTCCCACCTCAACGCTTGCGCTGGCTGACATGCTTCCGCTCACCTCGATCTGGGCTGGGCCGGAAAAGCATCCGAGCCCGTTGTACCCGCCGGATTCGCCGCCATTGCTCTGGGCCGAAACGGTAGGAAGCACGCCCTTCCGCCTTTCGCTTCATGTGGATGACGTTGGCCATGCGCTGGTGCTGGGTCCCACCGGCGCTGGTAAAACGACGTTCCTCAACACCGCCATCGCACAGCACTTCCGTTACTACGGGGGGCGGGTTTTCGGTTTTGATCGAAAGTATGGCTCCTATCCGCTCTGCAAGGCAGCGAGGGGCGACTTCTACGATATTGGTGGGCCGAGCTCGAGCCTGACATTTGCCCCACTGTTCGATGTGAAAACGCCGGCAGACCGCGCATGGGCGACTGACTGGCTTGAGACCTGTTGCCTGCTGCAGGGCCAGCAGGTGTCTCCAGGCCAGAGGCAGACCATCGGCAATGCAGTGAAGGCCCTCACGACGTCCGACACGAACGGCCGTTCAATGAGCGAGTTGGTCAACATGATCCAGGACCAGCAGATCCGAACTGCGTTGGAGCATTACACCCTGAAAGGGCAGATGGGTGAGCTGCTGGACGGGGAAAGCGACACCCTCGCCACGGGCCATTTCATGATGTTCGAAATGGAGCATCTGGCCGACATGGGTGAAAAGAACCTGGTGCCGGTTCTGCTCTACCTGTTCCGCCAGCTGGAGAAGCGCCTTGATGGGACACCTACGCTTGTGCCGTTGGATGAATCCTGGCTCATGCTTTCGCACCCACTGTTCCGGGGAAAGCTGCAGGAGTGGCTGAAGACCTGGCGATCGAAGGGCGCGAATGTCGTCCTTGCGACACAGGAGCCGGCAGACGTCCTCAAATCGGCCATCAGGGACGTCGTGCTCGCGTCGTGTCCCACTCGCATTCTGCTGGCCAATCCGGATGCCGCCGGTGCGCAGCGTGAGATGTACGAAATGCTCGGCTGCAATGAGACCGAGATTTCGATCATCGCGGACGCGACCAAGAAGCGGGACTACTACTACAAGTCCCCGGTCGGCCGTCGCTTGTTCTCCCTGGGTCTGCAGCCGGTGACGCTTGCTTTCGTAGGTGCCTCTGGTAAGGCCGCAGTCAACAAGGTCATCGAGCTCGAGCAAGAGCATGGCCAGGATTGGCCTGCGGTTTGGCTTGAACAGACCGGATTGGAAAAGGACACCTACGAGCGCACCAGTCATTGGGCTGGCTACTTCAGTGAATGGGCTAACTTCTGGAGGAGCGTCGCATGAAGCTCAGGTTTGCGTTCTCCAACTCAACACGCGTCTGGGAGCCCACGCTTCCGAGCGCCAGGGCAGCGCCGCGATTTCGAATCCAGTGGACACCGCGCAACCTTGCGTGGGCGACCGTAATCGGCGGGCTGCTGCTGTTCCTGCTGATAGCTGACACGGAAGCCCAGGGTGTGCCGTTGACCAATGCCAGTGTCGGCATTTTCGACAACATCCAAGAGCAGTACATGCAGAAAGCCGTTACCTGGGAAAAGGGGCTAAGGAGCATCGCCCTGTCTCTGTTCGGTGGCTTGGCAGTGATATCTATTGCTTGGACATTCATCAAGATATCGCTGCAGAAAAACGACTTCTCAGCATTCGTGCCAACGATGACGATGCAGATCCTGACGCTCGGCTTCTTCCTCTACCTGGTAGAGAACGGAACCGAGGTGGCCACGATGATCCTCAGATCCTTCGAGATGGCCGGGCAACGAGTTGGGAACACAGGACCGATCACCCCGTCGTGGGTGGTGATCAACGGCTTCGATTCCTGCTTCCGGATCATCGAGAAAGTGATCGACATGTCGCTTAGCGACAGCATCAGTCTGGGCCTACCGCTGGTCCTATGCGGCATCGCCCTCGTACTTTGCTTTGTAGCGGTGGCGATCCTCCTGCTGGTGACCACGATCGAGTCATATTTCGTGCTGTTTGGGGGAATCATCCTGCTGGGGTTCGGCGCGCTGCCTTGGACACGGGACATCCCGAAGAACTACCTCATCTACTCGATCAATGTAGGCGTGAAGATTTTCGTTCTGTCCTTGGTGGTCTCGATCGGTGTGGAATTCTCCAACGACTGGCCCGGCATGATCGTCGCGTCGACCAACGACCTGGTCCTGCACAACACGTTGTATCTGCTGGCGGGGGCGATCACCTTCGCCGCGGTTGCCTGGAAGGTGCCTGGCATCGCTTCGTCGCTTACATCGGGCTCGGTCAACTTCAATGCTTCCGATATCACCGGCATGGCTGCGACGGCCGGTGGCGCCGGCGCGATGGCGGGAGCGGTTGCCGCCTCCGTGGTTACCGGCGGTACGAGCGGCTTGGCTGCCGCAGCAGGGGGTGCGATCAAGGCTGGCGCTGCTGGCACCTCCCTGGCAAGCCAGCAGGGAGCTTCGGGCGTAGGTGCGGTTCTGAAGGGCCTGGGCCATGCATCGAAGGCGGCGGCATCTGAGGCCGGCGCTGCGATGAAGGCCAAGGTCGGGCTAGCACCACCGTCGCCAGCTTCCTTCGATTCCAAGGGCCGCACGGTCTCCAGCCTGGGCACCAGAGCTGCCAACAACATCAACCTGCAGAGCCAAGCTGCCGCCGAGGCAAAAGCCGGCGCCCCGGGCCCGAGTGCGGGAACGGGCGGGGCGGGCGGGGTGGATCCGGCCGGAACACAACAACCGACGTCAGGCGGAACCAACGATCCGGCTGGTGCACAGCAGCCGTCGTCAGGCGGCACCAACGACCCGGGCACACCGACGCCCGCCGCGAACGCAAGCGCTCCGCCCAGCGGCAATACGAGCGCGCCGCCGCCACGCGGATCCGGGGCGCCGGGCGCCGGGGGTCAACAGTCCAATCTGCAAGGCGACAACAACGGCCGTACCCGGCCACGAGGCGCGGGCCCGCAGTTGAGGCCACCGCCGATGCCACCCAGCGATGCAGCGCAGGGTGGCGTGCAAATCAATATCCAAAACCATGACGAGTAAGGAGTAGGGGAATGCAGAAGCACAAGATTCTGAAGGGGATGACGCGTTCGGTACTGGCGGTGGGCGTGACGGTGGGAATCGCCGTTGGCGGGCTCGTTGTCTCATCGACCGCCAGCGCTCAGTGGGTAGTCGTGGACCCCACCAACTACGTGGCAAATTTCATGACCCAGCTGCGCGCGGTGCAGTCCAATGCCAATGAGGCTCGGCAGATCCAGCAGCAGCTGGAGCAGATCAGGCTGCAGAACCAGAACACGAAGTCCCTCAACCAGCGTGATTGGGATATGGCTGCAAATGCCATGACCAGGTTGTCGAAGGTCATGGCTGAGGGGCAGGGCCTGGCAGTCTCTGGCAAGGACTTCAACAGGCAGTTCCAGACGATGTTTCCTGGCTACAAGTCCGAGCGCGATTTCGGTGCCAGCTATGACAAGTGGAACCAGAGCACGCGAGATAGCGTTCTCGGGGCCATGCGGGTGGCCAACATTCAGGTGTCCGGCATTGAAGACGAACAAGCCGCGCTGGCGCGACTGCGGTCTGCGGTGATGAGCACTACCGGGCAGAAGGAGGCCGTAGATGCCGGCAATCAGATTGCGCTCAACCAGGTGCGGCAGATGCAGAGCCTGCGCGAGCTGATGGTCGCGCAGATGCAGGCCGAAGGTACGCACATCGCATCCCAGACCCAGGCCGAAGAGACCAAGCGCGGTGCGGTGAAGGAAGCGGCCAAGTACCACGATCCCCGCAAGAACTATCAGCCCAAGAGGAATGCCTGCATGGTCCCTCCCTGCGGACGATGAACGCAATGGGTCGATGACCCAGAAAACCTAGTAACGACCCCTACTTAGGCCCGGTTTGACGCTTGTCAACCGGGCCTAAGTGCGATATATTTCTATCACACTTAACCGGGAATCGATCGATGTTCAAACTGAGGGGCAATCGCGGGGCCCGACCCGCAGCCGAGGAACAGCAGACGACGAAAGCCGCAGCTGCACCTCGTCTTGCAGCGCCATCCAGCCCGTATGCAGCAGCCAAAAAAGAGTTCAACGACATCTACGGCAACCTGGTCGTCCAGGCAAAAAACTGGCGCGCGGTTGCTTTGTGCTCGATCGCGATCGCCCTCATCGCGGTATCGGCCCTCGCGGTGCGTGCGAATCAGAGCAAGTTCATCCCCTACGTGGTCGAGGTGGATAAATTCGGGGCTGCTCAGGCAGTCGGGTTCGCCAACAAGGGCGAGCACAACGATGAGCGGATCACCAGAGCTTTCTTGAATCGCTTTATCAAGGATGCGCGCATGGTGACATTCGATCCTGCGGTGCAGAAGGAGACCGTCAACCGGGTGTTCTCCGTGTTGGCCAACAACACTGCCGCAAGCGCGAAGATGAGCGAGTTCTACGCCACCACCAATCCGTTCACACGTGGTCAGAACGAGGGCGTAGAGGCTGAAGTCAGCTCAATTCTGCGCATCAGCGACAAGTCCTGGACGATCGCTTGGACCGAACGAACACGCGACCCGTCAGGCACCGTACGCAATGAAGGCCTTTGGAAGGCAACTGTGACCATTGCCTTCAATGCCCCTACTGAGGAAAAGCAAGTCCTCGTGAACCCGCTCGGCATGTATGTCGTTGACTTTGACTGGCGCCAGGAGCTGCAGAAGTGAAGAATTCAATCCTTGCCATGGCGATCGCCATGACCGTCAGCGCCACTGTGAGCGCTCAGCAGCAGCCAGCACTGCAACTGCCGCCACCAACCCCCGCGCAAGCGCCAGTGCTTGATTCCCGGCCGCAACCGGCGGCTCCTGCTATCACCACCACCGCAGCAGTTCCTGCCGCCACCGCTGCCCCCAAGCCGAAGGCCCGCCGCGCTGCCGCGCAGAGAAAACCGGTACAGCCCGTCGATCCCTACGCCGACCTTCCGATCAATGAACCCGCCCGCGAAGCATTGCGCCGTTCGGACGCCTGGAGTGGCAACAACGCGGCGACGGTATCAACCGGTGCAGACGGCCGTGTGGTCTTCGTGTTTGGCGAATCGATGCCGACTGTTGTGTGCTCGCCACTGCGGATGTGCGATATCGAACTGCAGCCGGGTGAGATGGTCGTGGAAGAACCTCACATCGGCGATGGTGTCCGATGGAGCGTGTCGCCCGGCATCATAGGCGAAGGAGCCAACCGACAGACCCACGTCATCGTCAAGCCTACGCAGGCTGGCCTGGATACCAATCTCCTCATTCCGACTACCCGGCGCATGTACCGCTTGCGGCTGGTATCCAGCGAGACCAATTACGTCTCTGTGGTGTCGTTCTCCTACCCCCAGGATCAGCGTGCGGCTTGGGACATGGCCATCGCAAAGCAGGCCGCTGAAGAAGATGAAGTAGTCGCCGAGCTGCCTGCCATGTCGGTAGATGCGCTGGATTTCAACTTCGGGGTTACCGTGAAAAAGGGCCGCCCCCGTTGGAAGCCTGTGCGCGTGTTCTCGGATGGCGAGCGCACTTACATCCAGTTGCCGCAGGGGACCACGCACCAGGACGCGCCGGCAGTTGTGGCATTGGCTCGGGATGGGAGCGAGCAACTGGTGAATTTCAGGCTTCGTGGCAACTACGTGATGGTCGACCGCGTGCTTGATCGTGCAGCCCTCATCTCCGGCGTCGATGGCCAGGGCGAGCGGGTTGAGATTGAACATCGGTGCGCCGTGCGGTCTGTGTTCGGCAACTGCAAGGGCTGACCGATGACTGCCGCTAGCTCTCACAACTCGCCGGATGCCCTGCAGCTACGCAAGAAGCCAATGATCGGGCCCCGGTTGGGCCGCCGCGCAGCTGTAGTCGTTGGCGCCATTGCTGCATGCATGGTGGCTCTGCTGATTTACAACACCGAAGCCCGCAAGAAGATGAATGAAGATAAGCCGCGGCAGGCAGCCAGCGAGGCAGATACGCGCTTGGCTCCAGCTGTCTCCGGGGCCGAGGCTTTTACCAAGGGCGTGAGCGATGAACTGAAGGCCAGCACCACCCCGGCATACACCAGCGAGCCTGCTCTGCAGATGGCAACGCCCCCAGGAATGCCACTGGCTGGTTCGGTCCCACCGGCAGGCGTCACGCAAACGGTGCCTGACCTGTCCACTGCTTCTGGCATGGCCCCCCAGCTGGATATTCCCGAAGCTGAGCGACGTCTTGCAGAGGAAATGGCGCGACTGGAAAGCGAGGCTGTGAAGGCCCCCACCGCCGTGAACACCTGGAAGGGCGCCGGCTCGGGTGGGAGCGAATCGATGGCCGTTGCGGGCGGAGCACTGGCGCCGGCATCGCCTGCAGCCCAAGTCCCTGGCCTGGCTGACTTGGATTTCATGAGCAAGCAACTGGCAGGCCTGCAGGGGCAAGCGGGCGGGCAGCAGCAGCCGCAGGACCAAGCGAAGAAGAAGGAGTTTCTGGCCAGCACCCAGCAGTTGGAGGCCCCCTACCTCGCCGCCCAGCGCCAAGCACCCCGTTCAGCTTTTGAGATGAAGACGGGGACGGTGATCCCCGCAGTGATGATTTCGGGCATCAACTCGGATCTGCCAGGCGAAGTCAGTGCGGTGGTGGCCGACAATGTGTACGACACTGCCTCAGGGCGGCATCTGCTTATCCCGGCCTGGACAAAGGTGTTCGGTAAGTACGATTCCGAGGTCGCGTATGGTCAGAAGCGGGCATTGGTGGTCTGGACCCGCCTCATTTTCCCCGATGGCTCCACCCTGGAGCTCGGCGGGATGCAGGGTATGGACGTTGCCGGGTACTCCGGCTTCAGGGACAAGGTGGACAACCACTATGGTCGTTTGATCGGTTTCAGCGCCCTCTCTAGCGTCATGTCAGCCGGCATGCAGCTCTCCCAACCCCGGGAAGACAATACGAACGGTCAGCCATCGAACCGGCAGATCGTGGCGGGTGAGGCAGGTAGGGAGCTAAGCCAGCTCGGCGTTGAGCTCACTAGGCGGAACCTGAATGTGCAGCCCACGATCAGGATCCGAAACGGTTACCGGTTCACGATCCTGGTCAACCGGGACGTCGCGTTCGCGGCGCCCTATGTCACCCCCCCTACGTCAGAGTAGTTGTCGCCCGGATAGAATCCACCCGAGGGGCGACAATGAGAGAACGAAGTGGCTCGATACGGACAGCAGTTCAAGAACAAGGTGGTAGCCCGGCTGTTACCGCCGGAG
>Ga0308160_10000698_pt1 | contig 57298 bp, 50 predicted proteins | sample PhyFR1_FD_201036 | JGI IMG/M metagenome (GOLD analysis project Ga0308160, IMG submission 201036) | Phyllosphere microbial communities from UC Gill Tract Community Farm, Albany, California, United States - DLSLF.R1 | ecosystem: Host-associated > Plants > Phyllosphere > Unclassified | place: USA...
ACTTTTTTGCCAAACTCAAGCAGTATCGTGCTATTGCCACACGCTATGATAAATTAGCTCAAAACTTCTTATCAGCGATTTATTTGGCTTCAACAATCATCTGGCTTAATTGATGACACGCCCTAATATTTTTATTATATCAACAAGATAATACAAGACCTGAATAAAAGTGTGGGCACATTATTTAGCAATAACTTTTATAACAATTTATTTACATAAATTTATAATTTTTCTTAATAGGGATGGGAAAGTTTTTATAGATAAAGGTTTCCTGTCTCTATCAAATAAGAATTAAATAAGAAATTTCATTGAAACCAGTAATATTTGATTTCAACATCATGCGAAAAGTCAGTAAAGATATTTTTAATCTGAGCCTCCTTGGAGACTCAGATTACCTAAAAAATAAATGAAGCGTTATTGAATAACAACTACATAGTTGGGTATGCGCTGCAATGAAAACTACCCTGAACATATATCCGGATATGAGAGCACTGCTTCGCAAGAATTACTCTAACATTACATGTTAGGATAGTTCGGACCACCACCGCCTTCCGGCGTTACCCAGGTGATGTTCTGTGAAGGATCCTTGATGTCACAGGTCTTGCAGTGCACACAGTTGGCTGCATTGATCTGGAAGCGCTTGGAACCGTCATTATTTTCCATGATTTCATAGACCCCGGCCGGGCAGTAACGCTGCGCAGGCTCGTCCCATTTCGGCAAGTTCACTTCAACCGGAATTGAGGCATCGGTCAGCTTCAAATGCGCCGGCTGGTTTTCTTCATGCACGGTATTCGATACAAACACCGAAGACAGGCGGTCAAAGGTCAGCTTGCCATCCGGTTTCGGATAGTCCGGCTTAAAGGTTTCGGCTGCCTGGTTTTTCAGCGCGGCATGGTCCTGTACCAGGTCATGCAGCGTGAACGGCACCTTGAATACGTTCTGGTCGATAAAGTTAAACGCGCCACCGATCCACTGGCCAAACTTGTGCATCGCCGGGCCAAAGTTACGCGAGTTGTATAACTCTTCTTTGAGCCAGCTGTTGTTAAACTTGTCGGTATAAGCGCTGAGTTCTTTAACAAAGAAATCTTCACCTTCAACCACACGTGCAACCGCCAGGTCACCGCCTTTTGCAACACCGGCAGAAATCGCTTCAAACACCGCTTCGCCGCAGAGCATGCCCGATTTCATTGCGGTATGAGAACCCTTGATCTTGGCAAAGTTCAGGAAGCCGGCGTCATCACCAATGAGAGAGCCACCCGGGAAGGTAAACTTCGGTAGCGAGTTAAAGCCGCCTTTGGTCACGGCACGTGCGCCATAGGAAATCCGCTTACCGCCTTCCAGATACTGCTTGATTAAAGGATGGGTTTTCCAGCGCTGCATTTCCATAAATGGATACATATGCGGGTTGGTGTAGGAAAGATCGACGATCATGCCCAAGGTCACCTGGTTGTTTTCCGCATGGTATAGCCACCAGCCGCCTGAAGAACCTGTTTCAGATAAAGGCCAGCCGGCACCGTGCATTACCAGACCCGGTTTGTGTTTGGCCGGGTCGATTTCCCAAAGCTCTTTAATCCCGATGCCGTAATGCTGCGGATCGGCATCTTTGGCTAGGTTGAACTGTTCAATCAGACGCTTGCCGAGATGACCACGGCAGCCTTCAGCAAAAATGGTGTATTTGGCATGCAGTTCATAACCCGGAGTAAAGTTATGTGTCGGTTCGCCATCCTTGCCAATGCCCATGTCACCGGTTTGAATGCCTTTTACCGTACCATCGGCATGGTACAGAATCTCAGAGGCTGCAAAGCCCGGGAAGATCGACACTTCCAGTTCTTCGGCTTTGCTGCCTAACCAGCGCACCACGTTGCCAAGCGAGATGACATAGTTGCCATCGTTATGCATGGTTTTCGGCACCATCCAGTGCGGCGCTTCCTGTGATTTTTCATCAGACAGCAGGAAGAAGGTTTTGTCTTCAGTCACCGGAACATTTAACGGCGCACCTTGTTCCTTCCAGTCCGGGAACAGCTCGTTCATGGCACGCGGTTCAAGCACCGCGCCCGACAAGATGTGCGCACCGACTTCGGAGCCCTTTTCCACGACACAAACGGACAGATCATTCAGGTTGTTTTCAATTGCAAGTTGACGGATCTTGATCGCTGCAGACAGACCGGCTGGTCCTGCGCCAACGATGACGACGTCAAACTCCATCGATTCTCGAACTAAATCATCCATAATTATAAAACTCAATTTCGCTTAGCGGTATTTTATCATTTTTAAAATTTGTTATGAAGTTTAATTTTGATATTTTTTTAAATAAAAAAAGCCTCCGGAGAGACTTTTTTTTAATTGGTTTAAAACCTTATGATTTTTGTGGATCGTATTGTTTTTCTTTGATAAAGAGAGCAGGAATTACACCACAAATAAAGTATGCTGCGCCCATCACAAGGAAACCAAGACCAATCGAGCCGCCACTTGCAAGGTAACCAATAATTGCCGGAGCAATTGCTGCACCAAGACGACCTACGTTATAAGCACCACCAATGGCAGTACCACGTACTGCTGTCGGGAAACTTTCAGTCATGTAGGTTGCATTTACACCATATGGAATACCGTATAAGAAACCGAATATAACCAACAGGTAAAGAATGTTTTCTGGCGAATTATAGAACACGATCAGAGGTAAGAAAATGGCTGTACCAACGGCACCGAAAGCATAAGTAAAACGGCGTCCAACTTTATCTGCCATATATCCAGCAAGGATTTTACCCAAGATCATTGCAGTATACGTACCAACCATATAAGCCGTCATTTCTTTAAACTTCATACCCAATTCACTTTCGAGGTATGTCGGCATCCAGTTGTTTACACCATAGTAACCAAACTGTAAGAAGCCCGCAGTTAATGCCCAAAGAATGAACATGTTACGGTTTTTCTTGTCTTGGAAAATCAGTTTCCAGGTCGATTCAGCTGGTTTGTCTGTTACTTCAACTTTCTTGAAACGGTTTTCTTGCCATGCAGCAGGTTCTGGGACTAGGTAATGCATTAGAATCGCTAAAAGAATCGGTAATGCAGCTACATAGAACAACATACGCCAGCCGTGGTCTGGAATGAGCCAGCCTGCAAGCAAAGTTGCTACGATATAACCCACTGTCCAGCCTGCCTGGAGTGTACCGAGAACAGTGGTGCGGTATTTTGTTGGTACATACTCGGCCATCAGGGTATTAGAGGCAATATATAAAGAGCCCAAACCGAGTGAAGCAAAGAAACGTAAAGTACCGAATTCGACAAAAGATCGAGTAAAACCAAGACCGCAAGTCAATACCGAGAACAATAAAATCGAGACAACTACAGTGCGGACGCGACCAAACTTGTCACATGCCCATCCACCAAAAATACCACCAACCGCCATACCTGCCAGAGTAAAGCTTCCAAGCATCCCAGCTTCGACCGAAGTTAATCCAAATTCAGCTTTAATACTGCTTAAGCTATAAGATAAAAGCATTAAGTCGGCGCCATCAACCAATAAGGCCAAGAACGCAAATACAAATGCAATTTTCCATGTATTTGGATTAATTTTGGATAAAGTATTAACAGCCATAATCCATTACCTTATAAAAAAGGCTGAGTCGCAAGGAGAGTGACCCAGCCAAACTGTTAACGCGTAGCTTCTTTAATCATGTTACGCGCAATAATCACTTGTTGAATTTGAGTTGTACCTTCGTACAAACGGAATAAACGAACATCACGGTAGAAACGTTCAATCGCATATTCGCTGATGTAACCTGCGCCACCATGGATTTGCACACCACGGTCAGCCACACGGCCACACATTTCTGTTGCAAACATTTTTGCGCAAGACGCTTCAGTGCTGACATTCTTGCCTGCATCACGTAAACGCGCTGCATCAAGCACCATGCATTTCGCCGCATAAATTTCAGCTTTTGAATCGGCCAACATGCCTTGAATCAACTGGAAGTTAGCAATGGCTTGGCCAAACTGCTTACGTTCAACTGCATATTTCAGTGAGTCATCGAGCATGCGTGTCGCTGCGCCAACGCTGAGTGCTGCAATATGAATACGGCCTTTATCAAGCACTTTCATTGCAGTTTTAAAGCCAACGCCTTCAACGCCACCAATTAAAGCAGATGCTGGAATACGGCAGTTTTCAAAGATCACGTCACAGGTATGTGCGCCTTTTTGGCCCATTTTCTTGTCACGTTTACCCAATGAAATACCCGGTGTTTTGCTGTCGACAATAAATGCAGAAATTGCAGCTGAACCTTTTAATTCAAGATTGGTACGTGCCATTACCGTGAAAGCACCCGCATGAGGCGCATTGGTAATAAAGCGTTTGGTACCATTCAAGATGTATTCATCGCCATCTTTTACTGCAGTTGTTTTTAAAGATGCAGCATCAGAACCAGAATCCGGTTCAGTTAAGCAGAATGAACCAATAATTTCACCGCTGGCTAAGCGCGGCAGGAAATATTGTTTTTGTTCTTCTGTACCATCAATGATCAGGCCTGAAGCACCGATCCCGTTGTTGGTACCAATCAGTGAACGGAAAGCAGGAGAGGTACGGCCTAATTCAAAGGCAATATAAACCTCTTCTTCCATAGTTAGGCCAAGACCTTCATATTCTTCAGGAATTGTTAAACCAAACAATCCTAACTCTTTCATTTGCTGAACGATTTCTGCAGGAATTTCGTCTGTTTCAGCAACGAGTTCTTCATTTGGGATTAATACACCTTCAACAAATTGACGAATCATATCGACTAATTGGTCTAAGGTTTCCTGATCGCGAATCATGTCCTAACTCCGTTTTTAGGATTAACAGCTTGTTTTTTTCAATCAATAAATTGAACAAGATGTAGTCACTAAGCTAAATTTATCTGGATACTAATCAAAAAACATTATTTGTACAATATATACGAAAATATATTTCGCAGTGCGGTATGTAATATTTATTAAAATTAATACGTTAAGTTACTGTTATTTAAGTAAAATGTGTTTTTATCATCGCTATTGATTATTTTTGATATGAAAAAATTTGATTTAAAACTGGGGCAAACTTATGTATATTGCAATTAATATACCGCTGTGCGAAATGTGAAGATTATGGAAAGCACCCAAATATTAAAACTTACCCTTCAAGAAGATGGCGTGGCGCTTGTAGAAATACATCGACCTGAAGCAAGGAATGCACTGAATCTGGAATTGCGTCAGGCACTTTCAGAAACTTTTCAAGCGCTGAACCAGAATCCCGCGGTACGCGCGATTGTGATTACTGGTGGAGAGAAAGTTTTTGCGGCAGGTGCTGACATTAAAGACTTCACCACTGCAACCACAGCGCAAATGTATTTACGCCATACCGAACAGTACTGGCAAAGCCTGGTTGATTGCAGCAAACCGATTATTGCGGCAGTCAATGGCTATGCCTTGGGTGGCGGCTGTGAACTGGCGATGCATGCCGATATCATCATTGCCGGCCAGTCGGCGAAATTCGGTCAGCCTGAAGTGAAACTCGGTCTGATGCCGGGCGCGGGTGGTACACAACGTCTACTACGTGCGATTGGTAAATTTAAAACCATGCTGTTGGTGTTGTCGGGTAAATTCATCAGCGCAGAAGAAGCCAGCCAAATGGGCTTGGTCTCGGAAGTGGTTGAAGATGAAAATACCATTCCACATGCATTAGAACTGGCTAAGACTATTGCAAGTTTCTCTCCAATTGCAGTTCAGCAAATTAAAGAAGTGACCAATTTGGGTCAGGACTTGTCTTTACAAGGGGCACTGACTTTAGAGCGTAAAGCCTTCCAGATTCTATTTGACACTAAAGATCAAAAAGAAGGCGTGAATGCATTTTTTGAAAAACGTCCTGCACAGTACACTGGAGAATAAAACATGACCATTCAATCTATGGCGTTGATCGGTACCGGTGTAATGGGCATGGGTATTGCACAAATTGCTGCGCAAGCCGGTGTCGAAGTTCGCCTGTTTGATGCCAAGGCAGGTGCTGCAGAAGCAGGCTTGGCCAAACTCAAAGTAACATTGGAAAAATTACAAGCCAAAGGAAAATTCACTGAACAAGTGCTGAATGAAACCCTGGCGCGTTTTGTGGTTTTGGACAGCATTGAACAGATCGCGGGTGTGGATTTGGTGGTTGAAGCCATCATTGAAAACCTCGAGATCAAGCAAAGTCTGTTTAAGCAAATTGAAGCCATTGTTGCACCTAGCACAATTTTAGCCACCAATACTTCATCACTTTCAGTGACCGCGATTGCCTCAAACCTTGAACATCAAGGACGCATGGCCGGTTTCCACTTCTTTAACCCTGTGCCTTTGATGAAAATTGTCGAAGTGATTGCAGGTTTGGCCACTGATGAACAGGTGGTTGAAGACCTGCTTGAACTGGCACAGCGCATGGGTCATTTCGGTGTACGCACCAAAGACACCCCGGGATTCATCGTCAATCATGCCGGTCGTGCCTATGGTACCGAAGCCTTGAAAGCACTCGGTGAAGGCGTTGCCTCCATTTCAGACATTGACCGTATTTTGCGTGAAGGTGCCGGTTTCCGTATGGGACCACTGGAATTGTTTGACTTAACCGCACTCGATGTATCGCATCCGGTTATGGAATCGATCTTTAATCAGTTCTATCAGGAAGACCGTTACCGTCCACACCCTTTAACCCGTCAAATGCTGGCTGGCAAGAAAGTCGGCCGTAAAGTCGGTGAAGGCTTCTATAAATATATCGATGGCAAAAAAACCAACGAAGCACCTGCACAAGTTGCACCTGAAGTGACTGAATTTAATGCGGTGTGGATTGCGGCGGACCGTGAGCAAGATGCCAGCCTTTTACGTGATTACATCCGAGCGCAAGGCTTGGTGCTGGACAGTGCAGAGCAACCTGCGACAGACAGCCTGATTATTCTGGCTACTTATGGTGAAGACAGCACCACTGCGTCATTACGTTTGGGTGTAGATGCAGCGCGTGTCGTATCGATTGATCTGCTGACGGATTTTGCCAAGCACCGCACGCTCATGCCATCCATTGTGACTGCGAAAAATTACATCGACCAGGCGCATGCGATATTTGCCAAAGATGGACAGGGCGTTACGTTAATTGCAGAAAGCGTCGGATTTGTTGCGCAGCGTGTCTTGGCGATGGTGGTGAATTTGGCTTGTGACATTGCACAGCAACAAATTGCCACAGCATCTGATATCGATAAAGCAGTGAAACTGGGTCTCGGTTATCCGCATGGTCCAATTTCATGGGGCGATGTATTGGGTGCACAACGCATCTTGCTGATTCTGGAACGGATCTATGCCAATACCGGTGATCAGCGCTACCGTCCAAGCCCATGGCTGAAACGTCGTGCACAACTGAATTTATCTTTACTTCACAGCGCAGCTGTTTAAGCAAATTACAAGGAAACTCCTATGTTAAATGCCTATATTTATGATGGCGTACGTACCGCATTTGGTCGTCATGCCGGTGAGCTTGCCACGATTCGTCCGGACAACCTGGCTGCGCATGTGATTAAGGCTTTGCTTGAAAAGCACAATTTACCCAACAATATCTATGACGATGTGATTTTGGGTAACACCAATCAGGCTGGTGAAGACAGCCGTAACATTGCACGTCATGCAGCATTGCTGGCAGGTCTGGATGTGAAAACACCGGCGCAAACCGTAAACCGTCTCTGTGCATCAGGTTTGGCATCTGTAATTGATGCAGCACGTGCCATTAGCTGTGGCGAAGGCGAGATCTTTATCGCAGGTGGCGTAGAGTCGATGTCTCGCGCACCCTTTGTTTTTGCCAAATCTGAAAAAGCCTTTGGCCGTGATTTTAAAGTCTTTGATTCAGCCATTGGTGCACGCTTCCCGAATCCTGCGATTGAAAAGCAGTTTGGCGATGACACCATGCCAAAAACCGGCGACAACGTTGCAGTTGAATATGGCATCACCCGTGAAGATGCGGATACCTTCGCGGCAGCATCGCAAGCCAAATATGAAGCTGCCAAACAGGCCGGTTTCTTTGCAGGTGAAATTGTCGGCATCGAAGTGCCACAAGGCCGCAAGTTGCCGCCTAAATTAGTTGCAGTGGATGAGCATCCACGCCCATCGTCTAATATGGAAGCGCTGCAAAAACTGAAACCATTGTTTGCAGACGGTGTAGTGACAGCAGGTAATGCTTCAGGTGTGAACGATGGTGCAGCAGCACTGCTGATTGGTTCTGAGCAGGCTGAACAAAGCTTGGGCTTTAAGCCGATTGCCAAGATTTTGGCATCAGGTGCAGCCGGGATTGAACCGCGCATTATGGGCGCAGGCCCGGTCGATGCCATCAAGCTGGCACTCAAACGTGCTAACCTGACTTTGGCAGACATGGACATCATCGAGATCAATGAAGCCTTTGCCTCTCAAGTGTTGGCATGCCTTCGAGGTTTGGATGTTGCGCTGGATGATCCACGCGTAAATCCAAATGGTGGTGCGATTGCAGTCGGTCATCCACTGGGTGCTTCGGGCGCTCGTCTGGCATTATCAACGGCTCGTGAATTGCAACGCAGCGGCAAAAAATATGCTGTGATCAGTCTATGTATTGGTGTGGGACAAGGTCTCGCAATGGTTATTGAACGCGTATAAAGGTAAAGACACATGGGTGCATTAGAGGGTATTCGCGTACTGGATTTAAGTCGCGTACTTGCAGGTCCTTGGTGTGGTCAAATCCTCGCGGATTTAGGCGCAGAAGTGATTAAAGTTGAACGTCCAAAAACGGGTGATGACACCCGTTTATGGGGTCCACCTTGGATGAAGAACAATCAAGGTGAGGACACACGTGAAGCAGCTTATTACCAATCTGCGAACCGAAATAAACTTTCTGTTGCGATTGATATTTCGACCGCTGAAGGTCAGGAACTGGTCCGCGCTTTAGCTGCAGACTCTGATGTGGTCATTGAAAACTATAAAGCCGGTTCGTTGAAAAAATACGGACTGGATTACGATAGTTTAAGTGCCATTAACCCGAAACTGGTGTATTGCTCAATTACCGGTTTTGGTCAAACCGGTCCACGTGCGCCGGAACCGGGTTATGACTTTATCATTCAGGGCATGGGCGGCTTAATGTCTGTGACTGGTGAAAAAGATAACTTGCCGGGCGGTGGCCCACAAAAAGTGGGTGTGGCTTTTGCCGATTTAACTACGGGTCTGTATTCAACTATTGCCATTCAAGCAGCATTGTTAAACCGTACTATCACTGGCTTAGGTCAACACGTTGATATGGCATTGCTTGATGTGCAAGTGGCAACACTGGCCAATCAAGGCATGAACTATTTAGCGTCAGGTAAAGTGCCGGGTCGTTACGGTAATGCGCATGCCAATATTGTGCCTTACCAAGTGTTTAAAGCAGCCGATCAAGACTTTATTATTGCTTGCGGTAATGACAAACAATTCGTGGCATTAAGCAATGCGATTGGCTTGCCTGATTTATCTAACGATCCACGCTTTACCACCAATGCACTGCGGATTAAACACCGTAGCGAAATTGGCGAGTTATTGTCTGCGCATTTCCTTAGCGATAATGCAAAACATTGGGTTGAAGTGATACATGCGGTGAAAGTACCGGTGGGATTGATTAATAACCTTGAACAAGCTTTTGAAGAGCCGCAAGTCAAAGCCAGAGATATGCTGGTTGAAATGCAGCATCCTCTAAAAGATAAGCTTAAAGTGATTGGTTCCCCAATCAAACTTTCTCGTACGCCTGTGGAATACAAGAAAGCACCCCCGATGCTGGGTGAACATACCAATGAAATCCTAGGGCGGGTAGCAGATGCTGAAAAATTGGCAGAACTGCGAAGCAAAGGGATTATTGGTTAATCCATCTTAAAAGCCTTATTAAGATGAATAAAGAAGCAACTTTTTATAAGTTGCTTCTTTGCTATTAATAGGATATTTATATTATAATTTTCGCAATGCGAAACAGAATGAAAGAAATTAGGCCATTTAAATGACTGAAGTGACAGAATCGGAACAAGCGGAGAAGCTGTTAGCTCCTTTACGACATGAACTCCTGGATCCCATTGAGGATATGCAGGATGAAAATGATCGCCAATACATTACCGCTCTTGCCCGTGGTTTGGAACTGTTACGTTGTTTTACTCCAAAACATCAACATTTAGGTAATCAAGAACTCTCTCAAATGACGGGTTTGCCGAAACCGACCATTACCCGTTTGACCCATACACTGTCACGTTTGGGTTATTTAAAACAGGTATCAAATTCAAGTAAATTTCAGCTTTCTGTTGGCGTGCTTTCATTTGGTTATTCGATGTTGTCGAATCTTTCAATCCGTTCGATTGCTCATCCGTACATGAAAGAATTAGCAGATTATGCCGGTGCAGCCGTTGCCATGGCGACCCGTGACCGCTTAAATATGATCTACTTGGATGTCGTGCAGGGCAAGGGCAATGTCACCATGCGACGCCAGGTCGGTACTTATTTGCCCATTCATTTAAGTTCAGTGGGGCGTGCATGCTTGGCAGCAATGCCGGAAGATGAGCGTGAATTTTTACTCAATGCCATACGCGCCAAACATAAAGAAGACTGGATAAAAATAAATCGTGAACTAGATAAAGCCTTTAAAGATTATCAAGACTTTGGATATTGCTTCTCGGTCGGTGACTGGCATAAAGATGTGAATTCAGTGGCTGTGCCTTATTATCACGATCAGCATGGATTACTGGTATTTAACTGTGGTGGGCCAAGCTTTATTTTAAGCCGTGAAAAGCTGGAAGATGAAATTGCGCCGCGTTTAGTGCATATGGTCAATAATATTCGTACAGATGTTGGCTAGTCGCTATTAAGACGCTATACCTCTTACTTAAATAATCACATAAAGAGCAGTATCTATCCAAAAAGGTACTGCTCTTTTTTGTTTTATTTTCGAATAATCATCAGTGTTGCAGTGGCATGTGCATAAATTTTATCGTTTTCATCCATAATTTTACCTTCAGTACTGACAATGGTTCGTCCAGCATTAATCAAGTGCCCAATGCCTCGATAGGTTTTTCCAACTTGCATGGGACGAATCATTTTTATATTCAGGTCTACAGTCGCAAAGCGATTGCCTTTTTCCATCATTGAGTGGGCAACGCCACCCGTTACGCTGTCTAAAACCGTAGCACAGAATCCACCATGCACACCACCTTGTAAATTAATATGCTCTTCACCCGGTGTCACTTCATACACGACATAACCTTTCTGTACATCCACCAGTTTCATGGGAATGGTCTTGGCCATCGGTGCATGGGGAATTTCACCATTTTTAAGTGCATTAAGTGCATCAATTCCTGAATATTGGTCAGTCAGCATTCCTTTATTCCTTGTCCTGTCTTTTTTGATTTGTTGAAAAATAACATAATTTGGGAATTTATAAAATAAAATTCTGTATGGCAAAATATTTAATCCATTGCTAAGTTTTTCGCTATTTTTTATAGAGAAATGAGAGAGATAAAAAGGGTTTTTATTCATCTCTTTTCATTCATCATTAATTAAACGGGAAAATATGGCAGATTCCTGCAGATGAATTGACTCAATTAGATCAAAATGTACAAAATTTAATCAAAAAAAACCAATTAATATGCTTTTTGTAGAAAATAGCAAATATATGGAATATTATTTCGTTATACGAAATTATTTCTGTGGTATGAGAAAATCATGCCATTATAAAAGTGAAATATTCATTTTAAAGATCACAAGAACATTGGAACTACTCTGCCAGATATTTAAAAAATTTTAGCAGGGAATATAAAAGGAAGGATTAAACAATGCCAGATTATATTGCACCGCGTCGAGATATGAATTTTGTCTTAAATGAAGTGCTCAACATTGAAGAAAGTTATTCTGGTTTTGAATATTACCAAGACAAGGTATCGGCTGAATTATTTAATCAATATTTAGATGTCGCAGCAGATTTTTGCCAAAATGAAATTCTGCCCTTAAATGCAGTAGGCGACCGTCAAGGTTGTACTTTAAAAGATGGGATTGTGACTACACCAGACGGTTTTAAAGCAGCTTATAATAAATATGTTGAATTAGGTTTCCCATCCTTAACTGCACGTGAAGAATTTGGTGGTCAAGGTTTACCAAACTTACTTCGTACCGCAATTCAGGAAATGACTACGGCGTGTAACTGGGCATGGGGCATGTACCCAAGTTTATCGCATGGTGCTATGCGCACGATTAATCACCATGGGACAGAACAACAAAAACAAATTTATCTGCCGAAATTAATTAGCGGGCAATGGACAGGAACCATGTGCTTAACAGAAGCACAAGCAGGTTCAGACTTGGGGCAAGTTCGTACCAAGGCTGTACCAAATGAAGATGGCAGCTATGCGATTAGCGGTGAAAAAATCTTTATTTCTGCAGGCGATCATGATTTGGCAGAAAATATTGTGCATATTGTACTGGCTCGCTTGCCCAATGCACCTGCGGGTACACGCGGTATTTCTCTATTTATTGTGCCAAAATTTAATGTGGATGCAGAGGGTAATAAAGCCGATCGTAATAATGTGGTATGCAGTTCGCTTGAACATAAAATGGGCATTCATGGTAACGCGACCTGTGTTCTAAATTTTGATGCTGCGCGTGGCTATTTGATTGGTCCGGAGCATAAAGGTTTACTGTGTATGTTTACTTTTATGAACGCAGCGCGTTTAAGTACCGCAACCCAAGGTTTAGCCATTTCTGAAGCAAGTTATCAAGGTGCATTGTCTTATGCCAAAGATCGCCTGGCTTTACGTGCTCTTGGTGGTGCAAAATTCCCTGAAAAAGCAGCCGATCCGATTATTGTCCATCCTGCAGTACGCAGTATGTTGCTGACCCAAAAAGCCTTTGCCGAAGGAGGCCGTATATTAACGTATTTAATTGCACATTGGGTCGATGTAGCAGGGGTAACTCAGGATGCGGCTGAAAAGAAAAAAATTGAAGATCTGCTCGCTTTATTAACTCCAATTGCCAAAGCTTTCTTAACGGAAATGGGCGTGGAATGTTCTAAACATGGTATGCAAGTGTTTGGCGGTCATGGTTATATTTCTGAACATGGGATGGAACAGTTGGCGCGTGATATGCGTATTGCCTGTCTATACGAGGGCACTACCGAAATTCAGGCGATTGACTTGCTCGGTCGTAAAATTTTGAAATCAGAGGGTGTCCTTTTAAATAATTTCACCGATATGATTGAACATTTTATCGCAGAACATCAAAACCAGACAGGTATTCAGCCCTTGTTAAACAAGTTGTCTGAATTATTGACAGAATGGAAAACTCTGACTAATTTTGTTGCTGAAAAAGCCAAAACCAACCCTGACGAAACAGGTGCAGCCTCTGTCGATTATCTGTACTTCTCTGGCTATGTGACACTGGCTTATGTCTGGGCTAAAGCGGCCCAAGTTGCCCAAAGTCAAATTGATGCAGGCTCAACAGATGAGTTTTATCAAGCAAAACTGGCGACTGCGCAATTCTATTACCGTAAATTGTTAAACCGCACTAAAACGCATGCGGCTAATATTTTAGAAGGTGGTGAGGTCGTATTCAGCTTAGACCCTGAAGCCTTCAAATTTGATTAATCTGTTATTCAACTTGCATAAAAGAAGCGCCATTTAGGCGCTTTCTTTTTCATCTGGGATTTTTTAGTTGTTATTTAAGGTACTGGAAATATTATTGACCATATGAATCAAGCGCGGACCAATCTCATTTTCCAGCTTTTCCTGATCCAGCAAATAACTCGGCGCGCCACAGTTAAACACCAAAATGCCATGTTGCGGATGGATCAGCGGCACCGCCACCGAATTGACGTCTTTAGCCCAATCCCCAATAGACAGACAATAACCATAGTCTTGATAATCGCGAACTGCACGTTCTAAATTACGTTTAATACTTGGCCAGCTGTCTTCATTTCTTTTTTTAATCGCATCAAATAAATAATGGCGTTCTTTTTCAACCATAGCAGCCAGACATGCTCGGCCCATCGCACTGCTATGAATAGGTAAAGTTGAGCCAATCGGACGACGCATGGTGAGGGTAGAATCTGTATGCACTACATTCAGATAGATCATGTTTAATCGGTCACGTGTCGCCATCGCGACTGGTGCTTGGGCATATTTAGACATTTCCTCCATAAAAGGTTGTGCCTGAGTGCGTGCAGAGATATTGGACAGTGCTGAATAGCCTAATGCCAATACACCAACATCGAGTAAGTATTTGGTGGTGTTGGGTAATTGCTTTAAATAGCCCAAAGAAACCAGGGTACTGGTAATACGTGCCACGGTCGGTTTAGGTAAATTGGTTAAGTGAGCAATTTCCTGATTACCGAGTAACTGATTTGAAGAAGAAAAACAACGCAGAATTTCCAGTCCACGCGCAATAGAGGCGATAAACTGCGGATTATTTTCACGATGAATATGAGAAATGGGGTCTAAACGTATTTCATCAAAGTTAGAACTTTCACCTGATTTATTTTTTAATGTCATGTTGAGGTACAATCAAATAGATAACTATAAAATATAATAACAACTAAATTTCACGATACAAAATAAATGTCTGATTATCTAATTTTATTAAGATGAATGACCATCCATTTTTTTAATATCTTTTATGAAATGAATGTTACATAAAATTAAGCGGCTGAATAACCACAGCCGCTTAATGAGATTTTAAGACTTACTGAAAAGAATCATTAGCCTACGTTTTCAATCACCATGGCCAAACCTTGACCAACACCAATACATAAGCTGACCACAGCATATTTTTTGCCTGTACGCTGGAGTTGGCGTGCAGTCGTTAATGCAAGACGTGCACCTGAAGCACCTAATGGATGACCGAGCGCAATGGCACCACCATTTGGATTCACACGTGGATCATCCGACTCAATCCCTAAGCCTTTTAAACAAGACAGCACTTGAGATGCAAAAGCTTCATTAATTTCAATAATATCCAGATCATCTAAACTCAAACCGGCACGTGCAACCGCTTTTTTAATGGCTTCAATTGGACCTGCGCCCATAATTCGCGGCTCAATACCTGCTGCAGCGGCAGACAAAATTTTAGCCATTGGCTTTAGGCCATATTTTTGCTGTACCGCTTCACTACCAATCAGCACTGCAGCTGCACCATCATTAATGCCTGAAGCATTTCCGGCAGTCACCACGCCACCTTCAAAGAGCGGTTTCAATTTTTGTAATGCTTCGAAATTTGAACTCGGGCGAGGGTGCTCATCTTCAACGACTGATTTTGGTGGTAATTTGCGTCCTTGAGAAACTTTAACTGCGGTAATTTCATCTTCAAAGAAACCCGCCTGTTTCGCAGCTTCGTATTTGGCTTGTGAGGCTGCTGCAAATGTATCTGCCTGTTCACGGCTGATCCCAAATTCTACCGCAACATTATCACCAGTTTCTGGCATGCTATGGCCGCCAAATTGCTTGACAATCTGAGGATTAGGGAAGCGTGAACCAATAGTAGTGTCATAAATCTTGGCTTCACGGCTATAGGCAGATTCAGCTTTTGCCATCACAAAAGGCGCGCGTGTCATTGACTCCACACCACCGGCAATATACAAATCGCCTTCACCACACGTAATGGCGCGAGCAGAATCAATAATAGCGCCCAAGCCGGAAGCACATAAGCGGTTAACGGTTTGACCCGGAACAGTGACAGGTAATCCTGCCAAAAGGGCTGCATGACGTGCCACATTGCGGCTGTCTTCACCGGCCTGATTGGTACTGCCAAAAATCACATCTTCTACATCAGCGCCTGGAATGCCGGTTTTTTCAACCAGACGGCGAATAACCAAACCGGCTAAATCGTCCGGGCGAATTGTAGCCAAGCTGCCTGCATGACGACCAAAAGGAGTACGTAATCCATCATAAATATAAGCGTTTAACATTTTTCTTTCCTTGAAGAATTTCGATATAAAAGTTTTAAGCGGTAAAAGTTAAAGATTGATTAAGCTTGACACGACGTTGTAACCAGGGACTTGGGCGATAGCGTGGGTCTGCGGTAATTTGAGTCATGCGCTCTAAAATGAGCAGGATTTTTGCAGGCCCAAGCACATCTCCCCAGCTAATTGGACCATGTGGGTAGCCTAGACCTAAGCGCACCGCAGCATTAATGTCATCTACTGTGGCAACACCTTGCTGGGCAATATCACAGGCTAAATTAATCACCATTGCAATCACGCGTTGTGCGACAAAACCGACACTTTCCTGAATCACGGTGACGCTATTGCCATCCAGATTGAAAATGGAGTGTGCTGCCTGACTCAATTTTTCTTGGGTAATCAGGCTTGGCATTAAGGTGCGATGGACATTTAAACCGTTAATTAAATCGATAGCGACCGTACGTGTAGCATCGAGGTTTAAGCGCTGGATGCTTGAGCTGGTATCTTCACCATAACTTGCCACTAAAATCAGGCTGTCCGCAGCCGGATAATCTTGTGTATCGATGCTAATTTGATACGTGTTTAGATAGTCGGTTAACGCCTGATGGTCTGCTTCGAAATCTGCCGCAATCCAGACGGTAGGGTATTCAGACAATTTTTCAACTCGAATTGCCGGCTGTTCATCCAGTTTCTGTCCCGCTTCATAACGGTAAAAACCCTGACCCGTTTTACGCCCCAGCTGTTTGGCCGTCAGCATTTGTTTGGTCAGTACATTGGGACGGTAGCGCGGTTCCTGATAATATTGCTCATAAACCGATTCCATCACCGGATGCGACACATCCAGACCGGTTAAATCCAGCAGCTCAAAAGGTCCCATTTTAAAACCTAAATTTTGTTTTAAAATACGATCAATCTCGTGAATGCTGGCGACATTTTCATTTAGAATTTTTAAAGATTCTGTACCATAAGCACGACCTGCATGATTGATAATAAATCCTGGGGTGTCTTTTGCAACGACAGGTCGATGGCCCATTTTATAAGACAGATCGACTAAGCGGCTGACAATCTCCGGTTGAGTGCGAATGCCGGGAATCACTTCCACCACCTTCATTAATGGCACAGGATTAAAGAAGTGATAACCTACAATGCGTTCAGGATGCTGGCTCTGTGAAGCAATTGCAGTAATGGAGAGCGATGAAGTGTTTGAAGCAATAATGGTATTTTCTGCGACCAGGGCTTCAAGCTGCTTAAGCAGTTCTTGCTTGACTGAAAGATTTTCAATAATCGCTTCAATAACCAGATCACAATTTTTAAGTTCATCTAAACTTTGTGCGACCACTAAATTAGCTAAGGCATGCTGAGCAGACTCTGCAGTGATTTTATTTTTTTCCACCAGTTTATTTAAAGTCGCCTGTAGCTTTTCGGCTGCCATTTGAGCAGCGCCGTCTTTGGCATCATATAAATAGACTTGATGATTTGACTGCAGGGCAATTTGGGTAATTCCTGTACCCATAACCCCTGAACCGATAATGCCAATCGTGGCAATTTGAATAGACATAAAAACTTTTCCCTAAATAATTTATTTGCCTTGTTTATTTACCTTGATAGTGCGGATGACGTTTTTCAATAAACGCCTGCATACCTTCTTTTTGATCTTGGGTGTCGAACAGCAACTGGAAGGATTTCCGTTCCAGGCTTAAACCGGCATTTAATGGCACATCTTCAGACATTAATGCCACTTCTTTAATTTGCTCAAGCGCAATAGGCGGTAAACGCGCAATGGTTTTTGCCATTTTGATGGCCGTGCTGATCGTTTCGTTGTCTGGCACGACTTGTGAAGCCAGGCCAATTTGATAGGCTTCTTGTGCCGAAACCAGGCAACCGGTCAGAATCATGCGCATGGCGTGAAATTTTCCAACTGCACGGAATAGACGTTGCGTACCGCCAGCACCCGGCATGACACCTACTTTGACTTCAGGCTGACCAAACTGTGCAGATTCACCTGCAATAATAATGTCGGCATGCATGGCCAGCTCACAGCCGCCGCCCAAGGCATAACCATTTACCGCAGCAATCACCGGTTTTGGATAATGTGCAATGGCCTGCCAGTAACGTTCGGTATGACGCAAATACATTTCTGCTGTCTGAGCCGAAGCCAATTCTTTTAAATCTGCACCGGCAGCAAAGACTGACTCACCGCCGGTAAGAATCACGACACGGATGTCATCATTTAAAGTTAGTTCAGAGAAAATTTGTGCAAGATGCTTGCGGACTTCTGTGTTAAGCGCATTTTTCGCTTCAGGACGGTCAATTTTAACGATCGCAATATGATCTTCGATACACTCCATTGTCACTGTCTGTTTCATTATCACTCCATTAATTTCGTAATGCGAAATTTTATTTTCATTTAAATTAATCCTATTTCTATCTAAACTCAATATTTTTTGTGCAAAAAATATTTATTTTGTATTTCCTATTGCTGTTTTTAGTTTTTTGTGGTTATTTATTTCGTATTGCGAAATTAAAAAAAGGTAAAGGAATTTACCGTAAAAATGAACAGATGGAGTAGAACATGATCCGTGATCCAGAAATGCTTGAACAGCTTTTAGAAACGATTCGAAATTTTGTAAAAAATGAACTTGTGCCGTTGGAGCACGAGGTTGAAGAAAGTAACGCCATTCCTGAACATATCGTTAACCAGATGAAAGAGCTGGGTTTATTTGGCTTAACCATTCCGGAAGAATATGGTGGTTTGGGCATTACCATGGAAGAAGAAATTTTAGTGGCACTGGAATTGGGTAAAACCTCTGCCGCTTTCCGTTCTTTAATTGGCACCAATAATGGTATTGGTTCTAGCGGTATTCTGATTGATGGCACTGAAGAACAAAAACAAAAATATTTGCCGCGCTATGCCAGCGGTGAATATATTGGTTCATTCTGTTTAACCGAACCAGATTCAGGTTCAGATGCAGCTTCTTTAAAAACCACGGCCAACAAAGATGGCGATCATTATATTTTAAACGGCACCAAGCGCTTTATTACCAATGCACCACGTGCGACGACGTTTACCGTTATGGCGCGTACCAATCCAGACATTAAAGGTGCCAGCGGCATTTCTGCATTTTTGGTCGAAGCAGGCACACCCGGTTTATCTTTAGGAAAAATTGATAAAAAAATGGGGCAGCACGGCTCTTATACCTGTGACGTGATTTTCGATAACTGTCGTGTTCATCAGGATCAGTTGATTGGCGGTGTTGAAGGCATTGGCTTTAAAACTGCGATGCGCGTGCTGGATAAAGGCCGTTTGCATATTGCCGGTTACAGTGTCGGTATGGCAGAACGCATGCTAGAAGATGCCCTAAATTATGCAGTTGAACGTAAACAGTTTGGTCAAGCAATTGCCAATTTCCAGCTGATTCAGGGCATGTTGGCAGATTCTAAAGCTGAAATCTATGCCGCAAAATGTATGGTCATGGATGCTGCGCGTTTACGTGATGCAGGCCAAAATGTGACTGTCGAAGCTTCTTGCGCCAAAATGTTTGCCACTGAAATGTGTGGCCGTGTTGCAGATCGCTGCTTACAAATTCATGGCGGCGCGGGTTATATCAGCGAATATTCAATTGAACGTTTTTACCGCGACGTACGTTTGTTCCGCTTATATGAAGGCACCACACAAATCCAGCAAATTATTATTGCGCGTGAAATGATTAAACAAGCCACAGCATAACAACAGATCTAAATTTTTTGGACTATAAAACATGACTTCAAAAACTAAATTTAACTGGCAAGACCCGTTTTTAATCGAGCAGCAACTGACTGAAGAAGAACGCATGATTCGCGATTCTGCCCATGCTTATTGCCAAGGCAAATTATTGCCTCGCGTACTTGAACAGTTTCGCCATGAAACAACTGATGCTTCCATTTTCCGTGAGATGGGTGAGCTGGGTTTATTAGGGCCAACCATTCCTGAACAATATGGCGGTGCAGGCTTAAACTATGTCAGCTATGGCCTGGTGGCACGTGAAATTGAATATGTCGATTCAGGCTACCGTTCCATGGCCAGTGTACAAAGCTCGCTGGTGATGGTGCCGATTAATGAATTTGGCTCTGAAGAACAGAAACAGAAATATTTACCGAAACTAGCAACAGGTGAATACATTGGCTGCTTTGGCTTAACCGAGCCAGATCACGGCTCTGATCCAGGCAGCATGATTACTCGTGCCAAAAAGGTCGATGGTGGTTATCGTTTAAGTGGCGCGAAAATGTGGATTACCAACAGCCCGATTGCCGATGTGTTTGTGGTCTGGGCCAAAGAAGTGTCGAAAGAGGGTAATGTCGGAGAGATCCGTGGCTTTATTCTGGAAAAAGGCTGGGAAGGGCTATCTGCTCCAGCGATTCACGGTAAGGTCGGCTTACGGGCCTCGATTACCGGTGAAATCGTGATGGATAACGTTTTCGTTCCTGAAGAAAATGCCTTTCCTGAAATCCGTGGCTTGCGTGGTCCATTTACCTGTCTCAACAGTGCGCGTTATGGTATCGCTTGGGGTGCCATGGGTGCTGCAGAGTTCTGCTGGCATACAGCCCATCAATACACCATGGACCGTAAACAGTTTGGCCGACCACTCGCTGCCAATCAGCTGATTCAAAAGAAACTCGCGGACATGCAGACTGAAATTGCACTAGGCTTACAAGTCGCACTACGCTTTGGCCGCATGAAAGATGAAGGCATTGCTTCGGTTGAAGGCACATCACTAATCAAGCGCAATAACTGCGGCAAGGCACTGGACATTGCACGTCTGGCACGTGACATGCTCGGCGGAAACGGTATTAGCGATGAGTTTGGTGTGGCGCGTCATCTGGTCAATCTGGAAGTGGTGAATACCTATGAAGGTACCCATGATGTGCATGCCTTGATTCTCGGTCGTGCACAAACAGGCATTGCTGCATTCTGTAATTAATGCAATGCAAATAAGCCAGTAATTTCTTTACTGGCTTATTTTTAATTGTATTTTTAAGCAAAACTAAAAATCAATATTGATAATTTTATTTCGCTATAAGAAATTATATTTTAGTATTATTGTTTTTTAGGTCGAAAAATGGCTTATTAGTATCATATTTAACAGGCTATTTAAAGTCGGAACACCACTGAATCAAGTGTTTCATTAATGCCTAAATAGCCCATAAATTTTTTAAAAAATTTGTAGAGCACAGGAGTGCTTGAAGAACAATAGGGAATATCTGATGACAGTTAGTTCAGAACCGCTTGTATTGGACAATAGCGAGGCACCCCAGAAGAAAATATGGATTATCGCATTCCTTTTTTCTTTTTTAGCCTTGCTGGTGGATGGCGCAGATATCGCATTCCTTTCATACAGCTTGACCAGTTTAAAACAGGAATTTTCATTAACCAGTCTGCAAGCGGGCGCTTTAGGTAGCTGGACGCTTGCCGGTATGGCCATTGGCGGCTTTTTCGGTGGCTGGGCATGTGACCGCTTTGGTCGGGTACGCGTCATTGTTGTGGCAATTGCCTTATTTTCCCTGCTTACTTGCTGGCTCGGTTTTGCAGAAAGCTATGAACAATTTAAATGGTTGCGTTTTATTTCCGCCATTGGATTAGGTGCACTTTATATCGCCTGTAATACCTTGATGGCAGAATATGTTCCAACCAAATACCGCTCTACCATATTGGCAGGCTTGATGACGGGCTGGACTTTGGGTTCTGTGGTCGCAACGCTTTTAGCAGGCTGGTTATTGCCAGAGTTTGGCTGGAGATATTTATATTACATTTCCATTATTCCAATCGTTCTTGCCGTAGCCATGTATTTCTTGGTGCCTGAACCGCAATCTTGGGTTGAGTCTCGTCGTAAACGTCTGGCTGCAAAAGCCAGTGGCATTGTTGAAGAAAAACCTAAAAATACTTTCAAAATGGTCTTTCAAGATGCCCTCAGCCGCCGCATGTTCATCTTGTGGTCATTCAGTACGGCATTCTTACAATTTGGCTATTACGGTGTCAGTAACTGGTTACCGGCATATTTAGAGTCAGATCTGGGAATTAAGTTCAAAGAAATGACCACCTATATGATTGGTACGTTCCTGATCATGATGTGTACCAAAGTCATTGCAGGCATCATTGCCGATAAAATAGGTCGCCGCGCGGTATTTACTTTCGGTACGGTCGGTACAGCTATTTTTATTCCAATCATCGTGTTTGGTAATACGCCTGACAATATCTTATGGCTGATGTTGTTCTTCGGTTTCTTATATGGCATTCCATACGGTATTAACGCGACCTACATGACTGAAAGTTTTTCGACCAAAGTTCGTGGCACTGCAGTCGGTGGAGCCTATAACGTCGGCCGTTTAGGCGCGGTATTGGCACCTCTCACCATTGGTTATTTTGCGCAGGGCGGTTCAATTGGTACAGGCTTACTGATTATGGGCGTGGCTTATTTCCTGTGTGGTGTAATTCCTGCCATCTTTATCAAAGATCGTTTATTCGATCCACAAAAAGCAGACTAATTTAATTCTTCAAACGTATATACAGTGTTAGGGAACAGCATGATTAATAAAGTCACAACGGATATTGAGACAGTGCTTAAGTCAATACCAGACGGTGCACGCATTATGACCAGCGGTTTTGGCTTGGCAGGACAGCCTATTGAGTTGATTGAAGCGCTGATTGATTTTGGTCCGAAAGATCTCACCATCATTAATAATAATGCGGCTTCGGGTGACCGTGGTTTAACCAATCTACTGCTGTCTGGCTTGGTTAAAAAAATGATTTGTTCGTTTCCTAAAGCCAACAATTCCACTGTTTTTGAAGATTTATATAAAGCTGGAAAAGTTGAATTGGACTTGGTTCCGCAAGGCAATCTGGCTTGCCGGATTCAGGCTGCAGGTGCCGGCTTAGGGGCGATTTTCACACCGACCGGATATGGCACCAAAATTGCGGAAGGCAAAGAAACGCGCTGTATTGATGGTAAAAATTATGTGCTGGAATATCCCATTCATGCGGATTATGCCTTGATTTATGCCCATCAGGCCGATCGCTGGGGTAACCTGGTCTATCGAAAAGCAGCTCGAAACTTTGGTCCACTCATGGCCAAAGCAGCTAAAACCACGATTGCTCAAGTCCATGAAGTGCTTGAATTGGGCCAGTTAGATCCAGAAGTGATTGTGACACCGGGCATCTTTGTTCAGCACGTCGTTAAAGTTGGAGATATTAAATGACAATCCAAAAACGTAGCCGTGAACAAATTGTAGAACGCGTTGCGCATGATATTGCGCCGGGTTCATATGTCAATTTGGGTATTGGTCTGCCCACCAAAGTCGCGGGTTATTTAAAACCTGAACATGAAATTATCTTGCATTCCGAAAATGGGGTTTTAGGTTTTGGTGCCTTAACGTCCAAAGAACATGCAGATGATGACTTGATCAATGCCGGTAAGGAGTTGATCAGCATGTTGGGTGGCGGCAGTTTTATGCACTCGGCAGACTCGTTTGACATCATGCGTGGTGGTCATTTAGACATCTGTATTCTGGGCGCGTTTCAGGTCGCAGTGAATGGCGATCTGGCCAACTGGCATACCGGTTCTGCAGATACCGTTCCTGCGGTGGGCGGCGCAATGGACTTGGCGGTAGGCGCACGCTGTGTCTATGTGTGTATGGAACATCTGACCAAAAACAATGAACCTAAAATCGTGAATGAGCTGACTTATCCTTTAACCGGTGCAAATTGTGTGAACCGGATTTATACCGATTTATGCATTATTGATTTAAAAGACAATCAAGCCTTCGTCACTGAAATTGTAGAGGGTTTGAGTTTTGAGGAACTACAGCAAAAAACCGGCTGTATCTTGATTGATGCGAGAAGCGCAGCATAACTTTATTTTAAAACCATATTTTAAAAGCATTAATTTGATTTATTAAGGAAGATAATGAAAAAATTAATTTTAGCCGCAGCTTGCGCTGCGGTGACAGGGACTTCTTTTGCCGAAACTTCGACCACAGAGCAGCGTATTAATGTGCTGGAAGCGGAATTACAGCGTTTAAAACAGGAAGTATATGCCCAGAAAAATACCAATATTCAATTGGTTCAGCAGCAAGAACAATTCAATACGGAGCTTAAATCTGCAGCACAAAAAAATAGCGGCAGTTGGACAGACTATGTGGATGTTTATGGGATTTTGCGTTTAGATGGTGCCATAGACTTTAAAGATACCACGGCTGCGCGTGGCCGAACTTCAAATCAAATTAATAAAGTACCGTTTGATGCCGCTCAAGGTAAGCGCTCTGACTTCACCATTGCAGCCTCGCGTATTGGCTTTGATATTAAAAATCTGGCAGGTCGTGATGATGTTAAAGCTAAACTGGAAGCCGATTTCTGGGTTGATAATGGTAAAGGCGATGGCAAACTTAGAATCCGTCATGCCTATGTAAATTTTGATGACTGGTTATTCGGTCAAACCTGGTCATTGATGTCAAATATGGAAACCATGACTGAAAGTATTGACTACACCCAGTTTTTAGGGGTTTCCACTATACGCTTGCCGCAAGTACGTCGTAATTTCAATTTTAATGCAGCAAATAAATTACAGTTAGCTTTAGAATATGCCAGCGATCGCACCTCTGAACTACCGGCATTAACTGCAAAATATATTTACAAGAACCAGGCCGTATTATTGATGGGCCAAGGGTTTATCAATGAAAAGCGCGCTGAAGTGGATAAGCGTGATATTGATAAATTGAGCTGGGGCGTGGGGTTAGGTGCACGCTATAAAATTACCCCAAAACAGTCTGTTCAAGCCAATTATTACCATGTCAAAGGTGATCAGAAATTTGTGTCTTACACCACACAAGGCTCGAGTAGTGATGGTGCAGCAATGGGAGGGGATTATTCTGTAGATCTGAACAATAACTCACTCTTGCAGAATGAGTATGACAGTTTGACGCTAGGCTACTCGCATAAATTCAATGATCAATGGCGTGGCAATATTGCGACATCCCTGATGAAATTTGAAGATGATAGTGCTTATGCAAAAGCAACAGCAAATGTCACCAATAACAAACAATTAACCGATCATGCCATCAACCTGATTTATACCCCACGTCCTTATGTCGATTTGGGCGTGGAATATCATCTGGGGGAGCGTGAAAGTTTCGAAGGAAAAACTGCAGATATTTCAAGAGTAAACCTGTCTGCACAATATAAATTCTAACCGTTAATTTTAATCATCGTACGGAAAAGCACAGATCTCATGAGTCAATCATTATTTAGCCGCAGCTTTATTTTAATTATGGCGATCACTTGCGGGGTTTGTGCCGGTTCCAACTATTATAACCAGCCGCTCATTTATGCGATGGCCAAGTCGCTTGGTGTAACGGTTGAACAGTCAGCCGTGACCATTGTCATTAGCCAGTTTGCCTATGCTTTGGGTTTGATTGTCCTGATCCCTTTGGGAGATAAATATTCCAAACGTAAAATCATCATTAGTTTAATGGTGATCTGCGGTTTGGCCCAAATTTGTATTTCATTTTCGCAGCAGTTGTGGAGCCTGTACTTTTTCACCTTTATTGCCACCACTTTCTCAATTGCCTCTCAAGTTTTAATTCCTTTTATTTCCAGCATTGTTGAATCGGAAAAAATGTCGGAAATTATTGGCACACTGATGAGTGGACTATTTTTAGGGATATTACTGGCACGTTCTTATGCCGGAATTATTACCACCATTGCCGATTGGCACCTGGTTTATCTCAGCAGCGGCTTACTGATTATATTATTAGCTGTAGTGATGTATTTTAAATTACCTGTTCCTGCAGCATCGAATAACAATCTGAAACTGCTGCAGATTTATAAATCCATGTTCAGTATAGCCATGCATTCGCCACAACTCATCCGTCGCAGTTGCGTAGGTGCCACGGCGTTTGCATCCATGATCCTTGCCTTAAGTACCATGGCTTTTGTGTTGGCTAATCCGCCTTATTCATTCTCGGAACTTTATATTGGGTTTTTTGGATTGGTCGGAGCTGCTGGAGTATTTGCAACAAAATGGGCGGGTAAACAAATTGATCAGAGCAAAGAAAAATTTGTGGCAGTGCTCGGCTGTACCTTGCTGATCATTCAATGGCTGCTGCTATATTTCGCACAACATTCACTCATGGCCTATGTGTTTGGCTTGCTCTGCGGCTATTCGGCACTTTCGATGATACACGTGCTAAATCAGAGTTTGATTTTACGTTCAGCCGATGAAACACGTTCCAGACAACATTCTATTTATATGTTTATCTATTTTATGGGCGCTGCTGTTGGTTCCATGGCCGGATTATATGCCTGGTATCATTGGGGATGGACTGGTTGCTGTATCGTAGGTTTAGCTTTTAGCTTAATGACCGTGTTTTTTGATGTATTAGACCGCAAACACATGCAGGCTGTAGCCTTATAAGCCACTTATAAAAAAAGGAATCTTGCGATTCCTTTTTTGTTTTTCTGAAAATTTTCTAGCGCTGCTGAATCACCTTTTTGTTTTTAAATTCCTCAATTTCATCCGCGCTTAAAAACTGGCTCAAGATGGCATCGGTATCTTCGCCTAGACATGGTGGCGCTTTCTTATATTCCACCGGTGTTTTGGAAAGTTTAATCGGTGAACCAATAGAGGTGTAATCTTCACGCAAAGTATGCGGCATCTGAATCACCATCTCACGGGCAAGTACCTGTTCTTCTTCCAAAGTCTGTTTTAAATCATTAATCATGCCCACCGGTACTTTGACCGCATGAATCAGATCTACCCAGGTTTTAGCTGGCTGAGTATAGAAATGAGCCTGTAGAATTGTGGTCAGTTCTTCACGATGTGTGACACGTCCTGAATTTTTAAAGAAGCGCGGATCTTCTGCCACCTTAGCCAACCCAACGGCCTGACATAAGGCCTTAAACTGCAAGTCATTGCCACAGGCAATAATAAATTCGCCTTCCTGTGCTTTAAATACCTGATAAGGCACAATATTGGCATGGGCATTACCAAAGCGACCCGGTACTTTGCCTGAAGTCAGATAATTCATGGCTAAAACAGATAAAGAGGCCACCTGCGTATCCAGCAGCGCCATATCGATATGCTGACCTTCACCGGTTTTTTCCCGGGACAGCAATGCAGCCTGGATGGCAATCGCGGAATATAAACCGGTGGTGAGGTCAGCAAAGGCCAAACCGGCTTTTTGCGGGCCGCCACCCGGCAGGTCATCACGTTCACCGGTGACGCTCATCATGCCGCCCATACCTTGCACAATAAAATCATAACCCGGTTCATGTGCGCGTGGCCCATATTGGCCAAAACCGGTAATCGAGCAATATACCAACCGTGGATTCAATTGACTCAGGCTTTCATAATCCAGACCATACTTTTTTAAAGACCCGGCTTTATAGTTTTCAATCACCACATCACTTTGCTGGGCAATTTTCTTAATAATGCTTTGGCCTTCAGGGGTAGATAAGTCGACTGCTACTGAATGTTTACCGCGGTTGGCAGAGAGATAATAAGCCGACTCATGCGTGTCTTCCTGTTTATCATTTTTTAGCCAAGGTGGTCCCCAGATGCGCGTGTCATCGCCATGATCAGGTTTCTCAATTTTAATCACTTCTGCACCTAAATCAGCCAGAATTTGACTGCACCAAGGGCCGGCTAAAATACGGCTTAAGTCCAATACGCGAAAGCCTGTTAAAGCACCCATTGTTACGCTCCCTGTCTTATCTTATTCAATGTTATTTAATTTTCATTAATTATATAAAAACTATATTAAAACGACTTAACAATCAACTTTGCGGCAGCTTATTTCGTATAGCAAAATTATTTATCGAATTTTGTTGAATATTCACAATATCTTGATTACCCTAAATCAGCTTTAGAGTAATTATTCAAAATAAGATGGCATCAACATGATCGCTAAAGAATCATTAGAAAAACAGGAGCTGTGAATTAACAATCTGAACTATGGATAGTGAGATAGACATAGTCAAAAAGCATTCATCCAGAGAATGCTTGAGCGATATGCAAACTGGACAATAAACAAGGGATAGGGAACAACAAGGATATTTAACCCATGACGGATTTAACTAGAGCGTTAGAAAAAATCAAGCCCACAACCAAAAGGACACAGCAAATTGCTTTTGTATTTGCTTTTTTAGCCTTATTGGTCGATGGTGCAGACATGCTGTTGCTGTCTTTTAGCTTAAACAGTCTAAAAGCTGAATTTGGTTTGACCAATTTACAGGCAGGAACGCTTGGAAGTTTCACCCTCGGTGGTATGGCGGTGGGTGGTTTTATTGGAGGATGGGCCTGCGATCGCCTGGGTCGTGTTCGTACTGTGGTCATTTCTATTCTTATTTTTTCAATTTTAACCGCAGCACTGGGCTTTACCCAAAATTTTGAACAATTCGCGATATTACGCTTTCTGTCGGCATTCGGTATTGGTTCTCTTTATATTGCAGCCAATACATTGATGGCGGAGTATGTCCCAACAGAATACAGAACAACGGTATTGGGAACCTTACAAGCCGGTTGGACTGTGGGCTATATTGTGGCGACCTTGCTTGCTGGATGGATTATTCCAGACTACGGCTGGCGTATGCTGTTTTTGTTGCGATTATTCCATCCGTTATGGCCATTTTTATCCAGAAACTGGTTCCGGAGCCAGAATCGTGGCAACGTGCAAGGCTGGAGCGTTTATATGCACCAACACCAATCATTCAAAAGCAGGAAGTTAAAAAGAGTACCGCAAAAGAAATTTTTGCAGACCCTCAAAACCGCAGAATGTTCATTCTCTGGATTTTTACGGCAGGCTTTTTGCAGTTTGGCTACTATGGCGTAAACAACTGGATGCCGGCTTACTTAGAGTCTGAATTGCACATGAATTTTAAATCTATGGCTGGCTATATGATTGGCACTTATGTCGCCATGATTGTCGGTAAAATTTTGGCCGGTTTTGCTGCAGACCGCTTAGGGCGACGCTTTGTATTTGCCTTTGGCGCAATTGGAACAGCGATCTTTTTACCGATCATTGTGTTATTTAATACACCGGACAATATAGCCTATTTACTGATTTTCTTCGGTTTCCTTTATGGTATTCCTTATGCCATTAATGCCACTTATATGACCGAAAGTTTTGCAACTTCTATTCGCGGGACTGCAGTCGGTGGAGCTTATAATGCCGGACGTATTGGCGCCATGTTCGCACCTGCGATTATCGGGGCGGCAGCAAGTGGTGGATCAATTGGCCTGGGTTTCCTGATTATGGGCGGTGCATATTTCTTATGTGGTGCGGTATCCGGGATCTTTATCAAAGACCGTCAATATGACCCGCAAAAATCATAGTAAGCGCTAGAAATAAAGTAAAAAAAATGAGCCTTACAAAGGCTCATTTTTTTAATATTCATTAAGCTGTTTGATCGCCATTTTTGTAATTTTTCTACTTGGTTAATTTTTCTAGTGATCTTAAGCTTCGTGTCCGATTTTAATACTTTTAAGCCCGTCGTTCACTTTATTGAGAAGGTGAATCAAGGTCACCACATCATCAAAAGTAATCTTGTTTAAAGCCTGTCCATAAAAATTGAAAAAGTCGACTTGTAGCTTATCCCAGGCTTTAACGCCATCTGCAGTAAGTGCGACGTTTTTTGCACGTCTGTCATGCTCATCAATGATTCGTTGTACCAAGCCATCACGTTCCAGCCGTTTTAAGACAGCATCCAGGTTTTGACGGCTTACCCCAAGATATTCAGTCAAGTCGGAAAATGACATTCCGGACTTCACATGCGGTCGAGATAAAGCTCCCAGAACGGCCCAATGGACAGGAGAAATCCCCAATTCATTCGAGCACTGCCGATCGAGTGTATTGCCGACCTGAAACAATCTAAAAAAAAGCCTGTTGTGGGCAGAGTATAAGGATTGATCATAATTCTTTGGTAGAACATCACTCATTCTAAACACCACCCAGATTAAAACGTTTAAATAAACAAGAGTATACCTTATAGGTCTCAAGCATAAATCAAATTCCAGATTGCTATAGTCATGTACGGCTCAAGCAGACCAGTGTTGTATTAATTTTAAAAATCATCCTGTTTCCTATTCATCGAGCTGGTTTTAGTCGATCAACTGAAATCAAAACTCGATCTCATTCAGCTTTATTTATTCTGTAATAAACTTTTGATTTACACCTGAAATTTAAGAGCAAAGACAATATGTGTCAATGTATTTAATTTATTTAAATAATAAATTATTGATTTAATTAAATTAAATATATTTATAAATATAATTTATGTAAAGATATTGACATAAAAGCTTTCTAATCCTATTTTAGATATCACAGGCGTTACATCAACAATAGCCAAGCAGAATTAGATAAGAACTTAGACAAGAACAGAGTAGGGAGATATAAATGAAAGGGCTGAAGGATAAAGTCGTGATTGTCACTGGTGGTGCAGGTGGAATTGGTTCGGCAACCTGTCGCCGTCTGGCTGAAGAAGGTGCCAAAGTGGCGATCTTTGATATGAATATTGAAGCCGCAGAAAAATTGGCTAACGAGATTAACGGCCAGAAGGGTCAAGCCTTGGCAGTGCAGTGTGACATTACCCAAAGCGATGTGGTGGAGCAGGCCGTACAGCAAGTAGAAACAGTGCTTGGTCCGATTGATGGTCTGGTCAATAACGCAGGTTGGGACATTTTCAAACCTTTTGTCAAAAGCAATCCGCAAGAATGGGACAAACTGATTCAGATCAATCTGGTCGGTATGCTGAATATGCACTTTGCGGTACTCAAAGGCATGATGGAGCGCAACTCTGGAAGTATCGTCAATATTGCCTCTGATGCTGCACGGGTTGGTTCTTCGGGTGAAGCCGTATATGCCGCATGTAAAGGCGGACTGCTTGCATTTTCTAAAACGCTGGCACGTGAGCATTCTCGCAACAACATCAAAATTAATGTGATTTGTCCGGGTCCTACCGATACTGCCTTGCTTGCAGGTGTGACTGAAGGCGCTTCAAACCCAGAGAAACTGCGTGAAGCCTTTGTACGTGCGATTCCACTGGGTCGCTTGGGGCAGCCAGAGGACCTCGCATCTTCAATCGCCTTTTTCTTAAGTGATGACGCGAGCTTTATTACCGGACAGGTCTTGAGTGTTTCCGGCGGTTTAACCATGAACGGTTAAGTGAACCAAATAACGAATGATTGAAAATAAAAGTCAGATAGCGCAATACAGGAAGTTATAAAAATGAATTTTGAAGATATCTTATACGAAGTAAAAAATGGCGTGGCTTGGATCACAATCAACCGTCCTGAAAAAATGAATGCCTTTCGTGGTACCACGTGTGACGAATTGATCAAAGCCTTAAACAAGGCGGGCTATGACCGTGAAGTCGGTGCGATTGTACTGACGGGAGCCGGTGATCGTGCCTTCTGTACCGGCGGTGACCAGTCTGCGCATGACGGTAATTATGATGGTCGCGGCACTATTGGATTGCCGATGGAAGAGCTGCATACCGCGATGCGTGATGTGCCAAAACCGGTGATTGCACGGGTACAAGGCTATGCCATTGGCGGCGGAAATGTCTTGGCGACTATTTGTGACCTAACCATTTGTTCAGATAAAGCGATCTTCGGTCAAGTCGGTCCTAAGATGGGTTCAGTCGATCCAGGTTATGGCACAGCATATTTGGCCCGCGTGGTTGGTGAGAAAAAAGCCCGTGAAATCTGGTATATGTGCCGCCGTTATACAGGGCAAGAAGCAGTTGAAATGGGGCTGGCAAACAAATGTGTGCCGGCAGATCAACTGGATGCGGAAGTACAGGCTTGGGCAGAAGAAATCTGTCAGCGTAGTCCGACCGCCATTGCTATTGCCAAGCGTAGCTTCAATATGGATACCGCACATCAGGCAGGTATTGCCGGGATGGGCATGTATGCACTGAAACTGTATTACGACACAGAAGAATCACGTGAAGGTGTCAATGCACTGAAAGAAAAACGCCAACCTGAATTCCGTAAATTCTATAAATAAGGAGCCTAAACCATGTCAAAAAATCCTTATATCACGGAAGATTTAGAATTTCTGGCTGAAACTGCTGAAAAATTTGCGCAAAAATATATTGCCCCCGGTTTTTTAGAACGCGATCAAAGTCGGATCTTTGACCGTGACTTGGTCAAAAAAATGGGTGAAATGGGCTTTATTGCACCGGAACTTCCTGAACAGTACGGTGGCCAAGGGATGGGACGTCTGGCTGCAGGGATCATTCATGAAGCAGTGGCCAAAGCAGATTTAAGTTTTTCCTATATCAACTTGTTGGCGTCTTTAAATGGCCAGATTTTGGCTGAACATGGTCAACCTGAAGTGGTGGAGCCTTGGCTGAAAAAATTAACTGCGGGTGAAGCGATTTTTTCAATTGCTCTGACCGAACCGCGTGGTGGTTCAGATGCTGCCAACTTACGTTTAAAAATCGAACGTGATGGCGATGAATATATAATTAACGGTGAAAAAACCTCGATTTCCGCTGCCGATCAGGCCGATGCTTCCGTGGTGTTTGGTCGTACGGGTGCCAATGAAGATGGCGCGCATGGTGTGACGGCATTACTGGTTCCGATGAATTTGCCGGGCATTAGCACTACACGTTTTGATTGTCATGGTCAGCGTGCTATTGGTCGCGGTTCAATCTTTTTTGATAATGTGCGTGTACCGGTCAACCACCGTCTGGGTGATGAAAACAAGGGCTTTGTGCAAGTCATGCAGGGCTTTGACTTTTCACGTGCCTTGATTGGTTTACAGGTTTTAGCGGTTGCGCGGGTCAGTCTGGATGAAGCTTGGGAATATGCGGCGCAACGTGAAGCGTTTGGTCAGCCTTTAAGTGCTTTTCAAGGGGTGTCGCATCCACTGGCAGAGTATGAAACTCAGGTAGAAGCAGCACGCTTATTATGCTTGCAAACTTTATGGCTCAAAGACAATCATCTGCCGCACACTTCCGAAGCCGGGATGTGTAAATGGTGGGGGCCAAAACTGGCCTATGATGTCATTCATCAATGCTTGCTGACCTTTGGCCATGCAGGTTATGACCGCGGTGTGATGGAACAACGCATGCGTGATGTACTGGGCTTTCAGATTGGTGATGGTACGGCACAAATTATGAAAACCATTATTGCGCGTAAAAAAGCAGGACGAAAAGCGGTACCGGCTTAGCTCATATTTAGACTAAGACTCAGCCCATATAATTAAAATTAGGAGTGACCGAATGGAATTCGATGCAGTTCTTATAGCTTCCAGAAAAGACAAGATGCTGAAAGAAGGCTACTGGTTAAATAAAACAATTATGGATTCTCTGCGTCAGGCCTTAGACAAGAATCCGAATAAAACCGCACTGGTCAGTTTTAAAATGGAACATAAAACTGAGCAGGTATTTAACTATCAGGATCTCTGGAATACAACCAATAAAATTGCTTTAGGCTTAAAGCAATTGGGCGTCGCTAAAAATGATGTGGTCTCGTGCCAGTTACCGAACTGGTGGGAATTTACCTTGCTGTATCTGGCCTGCAGTCGTATAGGCGCGGTACTGAATCCATTGATGCCAATTTTCCGTGAGCGTGAACTGGAATTTATGCTGAAACATGGGGAGGCGAAAGTATTCATCGTACCGAAAAGTTTCCGTAATTTTGATCATGAACAGCTGGCAAATCACTTAAAGACTAAAATCGAGACTTTGCAGCATGTCGTGGTGGTGAATGGTCTTGAAGATAACAATTTTGATCACGTACTGGTCAATCATGGGCTTGAGCAGGATTCATCAGCCGTTGCAAGCTTAGATCAGCTTGAAGCCAGCCCCGATGATATTACCCAGCTGATTTTCACCTCGGGAACCACAGGTGAGCCGAAAGGAGTGATGCATACGGCGAATACCTTATTTTCCAACATCGTTCCTTATGCAGAACGACTGCATTTAAATCAAAATGATGTGGTGTTAATGGCTTCACCGATGGCGCATCAAACCGGCTTTATGTATGGCCTGATGATGCCGATTGAACTGAATGCCAAAGTGGTTTTGCAAGATATCTGGGATGTATCACAAGCAGTCGATTTAATTCATCAGCATCAGGTCAGCTTTACCATGGCGTCCACACCATTCCTGAACGATCTGTCCACGACCGTTGCAGAACAGCATGATCAGGTCAGCAGCCTGAAAACCTTCTTATGTGCCGGCGCACCAATTCCGGGGCCGCTAGTCCAAAAAGCACGGGAAACTTTGGGCGTTAAAGTGATTTCTGCCTGGGGCATGACCGAATGTGGCGCAATCACCACCACACGACCTGAAGATGATGATGAACGTTCTTTTAGCACTGATGGGATTGCTTTACCGGGTGTAGAAATCAAAATCGTCAATAAAACGGGGGAGATTAAACCATTCAATGAACCGGGACGATTAATGATTCGTTCATGTTCAAGTTTTGGCGGTTATTTAAAGCGTGCGCACTTAAATGATACCGATGCACACGACTGGTTTGATACCGGAGATATCGCATATCAGGATGAGCAAGGCTATATCCGGATTTGGGGACGCAAAAAGGATGTGATTATTCGCGGTGGAGAAAATATTCCGGTGGCTGAAATTGAATCGCTGCTTTATAAACACCCGAATATTGCCGTCGTGGCACTGGTTGCCTATGCTGATGAACGATTAGGCGAAAGAGCCTGTGCCATTATCAAGCTCAAAGATCCGACTCAGCCACTGGCACTGAGCGATATTGTCAACTTCTTGAAAACTCATAATCTGGCAGTGCAATATATTCCTGAGCGTTTAGAGATTTGGGGAGATATTCCGATGACGCCGTCTGGAAAAATTCAGAAATTCAAGCTTCGCGAACTTCTGGCCAATCATATTGCTTCAGCCAGTTAATTGCTTCGAAATTTATCAATACACCCCTGAAATTAAATCATTTAAATCAGGGGTTTTTATAAAAAATTAAATTTAAAATTGAAATAAATAACGAACAACATAATCATTTAACCCAATCATTTTCATAAATTAAAAACCAACCATTTTTACTGAGATTTTTTACTAATTATTTGTAGTGTTAACAGGGTAGACCTCACACATAATTTACAGTTTAGATATATCCCAATAAAAATATATTATTCTAAAATTATCCAATGCATTAGTTATCCAATATATTCGTATAAATAAATTCAATAATATCGATTTGAGACTGTAAATGAGGTTATTTAAAGTTTAATTGTGCTGACTGTGACTAAATTACTTCAATAATAAAGATTTATCTGCTTACACAAGTGATATGGCACATATAAGCAATCAGTTATTATTGATTCAAACTGATTAAATTATGGCTTTTTATAGCATCTGATTTTATTTTATCCGTGATGAAGACTGTACTTTTCTGCTATAGTTCAATATAGCGGAGAATACTTTTACCATGAATCTTACTTATAAATATTTGTACACTCACTTTCATGTGTTTGGTTCTTTACCCACCCATAAGGTTTTTAAAAGTGAAACTGGAAGCCAATCAAAATTAGTGTTTGCAGATCAGTCTTTTATTTATAGTCTAGTTTCCGATTGGACAATTAACAATACACATTTTGATGGCTATAAACCCACATGGGAGCAAGAGTCAAAAGTTTTTTTAGGCAAGGAAAAGGAAGCTTTGGCTCTCTATCGAGTACAGCATCCACAGTTTAAGACGGAAATTGTTATTTAATCACTTTATATAATAAAAATCACAAATTACTGTATTTAGTTAAATTTATAAATTATACAGAATTAATGATTTGAGCTTAAAGTCATGCATAAATTGATTGGGGGACGATAGAATTAGCATGCAAATTTATCGTGGTTCAAATTGTTCTTTGATTAAATAAAAGCTCTCGCGAAAGAAGGTTTTTTTGTTGTCAAATTTTCTGATCTTTCAGTTAAATCTAAAAATAATACAGCATTAAAAAAATACGGTTTTGTGACTTATTTAAATTAAATTACCTAATATGTAAAGTTAATCACAAATAAGCACACAAACTTAACATAGTAAAATAAATGCCTTTCTATAATTTATTGGGAAAATAATAATAAGGTTATAGAAATGTCTAAAATTCTCATTTTGAAAGAAGTAAAAGCAATAAGCAGTTGCGGCACAGAAATAATCGTTGAACAAGTCTTTGAAAAAAATTTAAGAAACGATGGCAAAAATTTAAACTGGATGGCTTTGCCCAAAATCGTCATTAGTGAAAAAGTATTTAATTTAAATAAAGATAATATTTTCACTCATCCCGGAACTGGAAAAGTATTCAAAGTGATAAAACAAACCGATATGTTTAAATTCAAAAAGAAGACTAAACGCTTATTTTAAGTTTCTTAATAATTTAATAGAAGAATATAGATAAAAAACAACACATTCAAAGATGGGCTTTTTTATTTCAAATTACAACATTGATAATCTTTCTGTTTTTGATATCTTTGAATTTTGCTAAGAATTTAAAATGATGAAAAAGATACTATTACTTGGACTTATGATGTCCTCTCTAGCCGCATGTTCAACTGTACACAATAAAGGTACTGTTGCACCAAAGTTGGGTGCAGCCAATCCTGCCAGTGAATATTGTATTCAGCAAGGTGGAAAATTAGAAATCAAAAACGAGGCGAATGGCCAAGTGGGATATTGCCATCTGGCAAATGGTCAAGTGATTGAAGAGTGGAAATTTTTCCGTGAAAGTTCCAAGGAGTGCTTAGCAGAGCAAGCGAAAGTTTTGGTAGGCCAAACTGGTTTAATTGATGATCAAATAAAACAAAAAACTCAATCTGAAATTATTCGTAGAGTCGCTCCTGGACAGCCAGTTACTATGGATTACCGTACCAATCGAATTACAGTAACGCTTGATCCCGTTTCTAAGAAAATCATCCAGGCAAGCTGTGGCTAATTTTGTATTAAAATAAAATGATTGAAGCCTAAATAAGAACTTAAAAGCTCATCAAAAGATGGGCTTTTTTCATAACTAAATGTGAACAATCAGCTAACGAATGCTGTGAATATTTATGAAAATCTTCGGGTGTATATTATTTAATTAATATGCTTGCTGGAGTAATGTAAAATGAAAAATGCTAATAATTTTCAGATGTTACAGCAGGTTTATAATTTTATGGCCGAGAAACCAAACTTTAAGACCAAGGCGGAACTAGATTTATTATTAGAATTTTTTTCCGAGATACAGCAGGATCAAAAAACAGGGGTCAGGCTGGATTCGCCTTCTAAAATTATCGGTAAATTTGGAAGTCGGCAAATAATCAATATTAATTTAGCACCGCCCATACGGCATAAAAATGAGTTTTTAACTTGGGTGTATAAACAATTGCATCGATAATGATTTAATTTATTTAGTAATATCGTCCTAATCTGTACAAATGACAAAAGCTCATCTAGCAAAAGATGGGCTTTTTTAATGTCTATAGAAATTGATATATGGTGCAAAGAAAAATAACGCATAGTGAACGAGTAAAAACTGTTCTTCTCTATTCTCTATACTTTGTTATCCAAATTTAGGTGCTATATTTTAACCATTCTAAAAAGACGTAATAGTAAAAAGAACAAAACAGGTAAACCCAATATTAATCCGCTTAATATCAACCACTTAAGCGGACTTTTTATTTACTCTAAATTTACAATTTAATTTATATAAAAGTATGATTCCCTTCACGCTATTTCAAATTTTGCTATATTTTTGATTGTATCAATCACTTTAATGGTATATAAAATCAATTAAGGAAACGCTGTAGTTTCTTTACCTACACTGCACTTTTTTTGTTTTTGCCCACGATTTAACTCTTCCGTGGGCATTTTTTTTGTCATGAGAAAGCCTTGTTCCAATTTTTGATATATTTATTTGGCTGCATGCTGTAACTGAAGTTGATTAAATAATTGATAATAAATAAATTAAGTTATTCAGGGATTGTTTGAAAGCATTTAGATTCTTAAACTTAATTCATGTTTTATTCTACATTTAGAGAGTTTAAGAAACTAAAAGGTGAGTTGACTGAGCTAAAGATGGTTTTTGATTAATTAATTATGGAAATGCGTTATACAAGTTAAAATTACCCAAACTACATTCGACGATATATTTAATGGGGCGTTGAATCTATCCGCCTAAGCTTGATGCTTATATGAAGGGCGATATGTAGAGATGGATTGCAATTCAACTCAATAAGAGAAAATCGATTAACTAAATTGAACAATATTTGTTACCAATAAGATAGATCTCAAGCATATTCAGTTTGGAGGAAAACGGATTCTATGAACAGTAGCGGATAATTACTTTAAATAGTCGAATGTAATAGTGCAGCTAAAACCTTGCTGTATACGAGAGATGGACAGTCTTTTTATGGTCTTATGTAAAGGATCAGTATGGCTAAGTTCACAGATGAATTTATATCGGTTTGGCATGATAAATTATAGTGTCTAATCCATATAAGGTATTAGAATGAAAATTATTGCTAAAGACCGAGACACAGGTGAAAGGATAGAACTCGATGCTGAAGAGGACACCAGCATGGGAACTTTACATTATTTTTATCGTGATCAAGAGGGAAATTATTTACGTTCATCTAAACGTCCGTATGACAAAATGCCTAGACATTCAGTAATGCCTAATATGCATTTTGCTCTGGGGCAGAGACTCATCTTAATTATAGAAATAATTGAATAAAAACATGCCTCCTGCGGGAGGTTTTTTATCGGTAAATTTTATCAATTCCACATAGCAACCATTGACCGAATCAACCCAAAAGCGTAGCTCATAAAAATTGTAGGGGTATGTAGATTGACAGGTTGAGTACTGAGTACATTCCTCAAACCTGAAATTTCATCCTAGTATCCTGATTAAACTTATCAGCTAATAAAACATAGATTTTTCACATCACTTATCATATTTAAAATCTGGATAAGATCCCCTATATTTAGGCCTTTTAAAGGAGCAGCTCATCATCTCTGTAGGCAATGGCTTACAAGGAAATGCGAGATTGTTGATATAATTTATTGTTAATATTTGTAATTATTTGTTAAGAGGATTTCATTGTAAATCAATGGAAAAATCCCATAACAATTAGAAAAGTATAATGAAGAACTTACATAAAAGTAAGTCATAAAAGGGGAAGTTACACCATTAGGCCTTATAGTTTTGGGAGAGACTATAAGGCTTTTATTTTTGATAATGATAAAAAAATTATAAATGAGTTACAACACAGTTCAAAACCGTCGCATTATTTCTTAATAAAAATTTTTATTTAAGTACAATTACGACGTGATGATTAAATCCATCCGTTATAGATAACTCAAACACACATTTAATAACTAGAACCTTGTATTTTTATACAATTTTGGACATGAACAATTGTCTTTTTCGCCATAAGTTTAAACAAGCATCTTTCAAAATAGATCAGACTATCCGCCCTAAATATCTAAAACAATTTACCCATTATTCAGGCGGCATTTAAAACTCAAATAGTAAAACTAGTAGAGGAAATCATTATGCGTGCTCTTACTTATCATGGCGCTCGAGATGTCCGCGTCGAGTCCGTCCCAGATCCAGTCATTCAGGAACCCGATGATGTCATTTTGCGGGTCACTGCAACTGCGATCTGCGGTTCAGACCTTCATCTTTATCGCGGTAAAATTCCTGCAACCGAAGAAGGTGATATCTTTGGGCATGAATTTATGGGAATTGTTGAAGAAGTAGGGCCAGAGGTCACTCAGGTTAAAAAGGGTGATCGCGTCATTATTCCTTTTGTGATTGCCTGTGGTCACTGTTTTTTCTGTGAACATGATTTAACCGCAGCTTGTGAAAAGACCAATACGGGACGAGGCGCAATTTTAAATAAGAAACAGATTCCACCGGGTGCAGCACTGTTTGGATATAGCCATTTGTATGGTGGCGTACCCGGTGGCCAAGCGGAATATGTCCGAATACCCAAAGGCAATGTGGGGCCTTTTAAGGTGCCCGGTTCTTTGTCCGATGAAAAAGTATTATTCCTGACCGATATTTTACCCACGGCTTGGCAAGCGGTGACCAATGCAAATATTGGTAAAGGTTCAAGCGTCGCCATTTATGGAGCGGGTCCTGTGGGCTTGCTCTCCGCTGCATGTGCGCAAATGTTAGGCGCTGAACAGATCTTTATGGTCGATCATAATAATTACCGCTTGGAATATGCCCGCAATACCTATGGGGCGATTCCCGTGAACTTTGACAAGGTCGATGCGGCTGAATTTATTATCAGTAATACTGCTGGTCAACGCGGTGTAGACGCGGTCATTGATGCGATTGGTTTTGAAGCCAAGGGAAGCATGATTGAAACAGTTCTGACCAATCTTAAAATTGAAGGCTCCAGCGGGGCAGCGCTACGCCAATGTATAGCGGCGGTTCGTCGCGGCGGTGTGGTCAGTGTCCCAGGTGTCTATGCAGGACCTATTCATGGGTTCCTGTTTGGAGATGCCTTTGATAAAGGGCTGACCTTTAAAATGGGGCAAACGCATGTGCATAAATTCCTGCCTAAACTTTTAGAGTTTATTGAAAATGGGGATTTGTCTCCTGAAGTCATTATCACTCATCGCATGAATCTGTCAGATGCGGCGGAAGGTTATCGTATTTTCGATAAACGCGAACAGGAATGTCGTAAAGTGATTTTAACACCTTAATTTTAACCCCTTAAAAGTCCATTCAGGCTCTTGAATGAGTCATATGGAAATCAATTATTTAAACAGTAGTGGCCTTTTAAATGTCACTACTGTTTTGTTTTAAGAAGTTCATATTATTTTATGATTACTATACAAAATTACTATAATTCAAATAATTAACAGATTTAAGATTGATTCAAATGCCAGATAAATAAAATTTACTTATAGATTCCTATTCATTGTGTATTCATGAATACGGAGCGTAATAAAATAAAAGGAGCGATATCCTTGAGTTTAAATAAAATTTTGTTTGAATTTGAACAAAATGACACTGATATTAAGCAAAATTTAAAAGATAGCATTAAAAAATTACTTACTTTTGCAGGCGATATTCCTCATCCTGGAGAGGGGGAAACATTAGCGCGATGGAAGATACTGGCAAAAGTTGGGTTCACCAATTTAAATTTAGCCAAATGGTTTGAATCACATTTAGATGCGTTAAGTATTTTAAATGAATTAAATTATAGCCCGGTCAACAATGGACTTTGGGCAGTATGGGCAGCAGAAGGAAGTCAGCAGCCCATTCATTTTAAGCAAGGTCTTTGCTCAGGTCAGAAAAACTGGTGTTCGGGTGCAGGACTGGTCGATTATGGTTTGCTTACCTACCGCGATGAGCATAATCAGTCACAATTACTCATCGTCGATATGCATCAGCCTAATATTCAAATCGATCATGGAGGCTGGCACGCAGTTGGAATGCAGCATACCCGTACGGCATCGATAGCTTTTAATCAGGTGAGTGCTGAAACGGTTGGTGATTCAAATGCCTATTTAGAAAGACCCGGGTTTTGGCACGGCGCAGCTGGAGTAGCTGCCTGCTGGTTTGGGGCTGCAGCACGTTTGGCCGATTTTTTATATCAGCAATGCAAAACAAAGCCGCATGCTTATGGTCTGATGTATCTGGGAGAAATGAGTACTTTACTGCTCACAACAAAACAATATTTTCATTATGTGGCAGATCAAATTGATCAGCATCCTGAGCAAAGTCATGAGCTTATTATACGGATATTACGTGCCAAAGTTGAGCAAACGGCACAGGCTGTTTTAGAGCAGGTCGGGAAAGCACTGGGCGCTCGGCCTTTCTGTGAAAATAGAATTTTTGCTGCTTTGGCAGCGGACTTGCCGGTATTTTTAAGACAAAGTCATGCTGCATTTGATGTAGAAAGAATTGGAGAGCTTGTACTTCAGCAAAGTGAAGGTGCCGCATGGATGTTATAAAACATGAATTAGTTGAAGATCGGCTTATTTACGGAGACGGCACAAGCTATCAGCAATGGCGAGACTGGTCTGGACTGGAGTCACTAAAACAGCTTGATGTAGCCTCCGGCTTTACTGAAGGAGGACGTGTCCTGATAGTGGCACCACATCCAGATGACGAGATTCTAGGCTGCGCAGGATTATTACAACAACTTGCTGAGCTTAAGCGTGACATTGTACTTGTGGCAGTCACCAACGGAACTCAAAGTCATCCAGAGTCACAGCTTTATTCCCCAAATCAATTAAATACCATACGGCCCGCTGAAACCCATGCTGCGCTTGAAGTATTGGCAATAAATCATGCGGTGAAGCGTGTTGCCTTGAACTTGATGGATGGTGAAATTACTGCACAGCAAGACAGGCTTTATCAAGCGTTAAGAGAATTGATTGAACCTGATGATGTTTTGGTATGTACCTTTGATAAAGATGGGCATCCTGACCATGAAGCCACAGGACGGGTGGTGCAACAACTGGCAAATGAAGCTCATTTAATCTGTTATCAAGTGCTGATCTGGGCATGGCATTGGGCAGTTCCAGATGATTGCCGTATTCCCTGGGAAAAGGCGTTAAAACTGCAGCTTACACCACAACAGTTACAACGTAAAAAGAAGGCAATTTCATGTTTTAAAAGCCAGCTGGAAATCGATACCAGTACAGGACAAGCACCTATTTTATCCAAACAGACCATCCAACGAATTTTATTGCCTTGCGAGGTCTATATTTGTGATTAATCAAACAGATTATTTTGATGAACTCTATAAAAACAGTGATGACCCTTGGGAGTATGAACAGCGTTGGTATGAAGAACGTAAACGGCAAATTTGCCTGGCCTTACTTTTAAAACCTGTATATGCAAAAGTATTGGAAATTGGCTGTTCGAATGGCGTTTTTAGTCAATACTTGGCTCCACGTTCGAAGCAATTGGTCTGTCTGGATGCCAATTCTAAAGCTGTACAGTTGGCGCAGACACGTCTTGAACATTTATCTCATGTAAAGGTTATTCAGCAGCATATTCCTGAACAATTTCCAGCTGGATCATTTGATCTGATTATCATCAGTGAAATTCTGTATTATCTTGAACCAGAAGAATTATCAAAGTTAATCGAAAAAGTTGAAAACAGTTTAGCCCCCCAGGGTGTAGTTCTATGTTGTCATTGGCGTTATCCGATTGATGGATTTATATTAACAGGTGATCAAGTTCATCATGTATTGAAGCAGCAGTTTCATCTGCATCATTATTTAACTGTAAATGATCCTGATTTTATGGTTGATTTATGGAGTAGAGAAATGACCACTTTGGCTTCTAAAGAGAGCTTAATATGATTGGGATTGTAATTCCAGCCTGTAATGAAGAGCAATACCTGGAAGAGTGTTTGCGTTCTATACACCTGGCAATACACGCTCTGCCAACTTTGGATAAAGAAGTACGCGTAGTTGTTGTATTAGACAGTTGTACCGATCAATCTTTGCAAATTGTTCAACGCGCAGGCGTCGACTATTTACAGTGCAATTTTCGCTGTGTGGGTAAAGCTCGGGACTTAGGTGTGCGTGACATAATTAACTCAGGCGCTACCTGGATTGCGTGTACGGATGCCGATAGTTGTGTAGATACACAATGGCTTTTACAGCAGCTCAATCATCAACCTGCAGATGCAATTTGTGGTGTGGTGGAAGTCGATAGCTGGCACAATTTTTCGATGTTGAGCCGGAAAAATTACCTGGCACATTATCAAGATACGATGAATCATTCACATATTCATGGTGCCAATTTGAGTTTTAGTTCCACGGCCTATATTCAGGCGGGCGGATTTAAAGCCGTGTATTGTCATGAAGATATTCATTTAATCAAACAAATGCTGAGTCTGGATTTAAAAATTATCTGGAGTAATTTGGTGCGGGTAAAAACCAGTAGCCGTTTAAATGCCCGTGCACCGGAGGGATTTGCCAGTTTTTTACAGCAGCTTGAAATGACCAGCAGGGCAGTCGAATGATTTTAAAATAATAATTTAAGATAATAATTTTAAGAGAATAATATTTTGATTCAGTACGACAGCGTCCTGATAAACCAACTTTGATACAAAAGCTTAATCTGAGCGTGGGTTTTTATTCCCGAGAATGATTGAAAATTAAATTGATTCCAGAACTGATGGATTAGCAACAGCCAAATTTTCAGTAACAGCGCAAGTATAAATATACTAAATCAATTACATAGTTACATTGAAGCTAACAAACTTAGTTATACATTAACCCTAGATTCCTTATGATAGAAAGATGAATAGGGAGTTAAATAGATATGATCAAAATTAAAAATCCAAATTCTGGAGAAGAGAGAACCATTAACAAAGTTCTTGGTGATGAAGTTACCTTGGCCAAGGCAGAAGATCATGCCGGTTATTATGATATGCATAACAATCATTTTATTCCTCAAATAAATGATGCGCATGAAATAATTGGCTTTTGTGAAGCTGAAGAAAGCTCTACTATTTGGGAAATAGTGGTTTAAGTTCTCTAAGAAAGATAGTTATCAATTAAAAATAGATATCTTATAATTCCGGCATGAATAGACGATCCCGAAAGCCACTTGAATCAGCGACAACAAACTGGACCACAGAACAGGACAGTTATCTGATTGAGAACCATTCACTCACCTTTGCAGAGCTGAGAATCAAACTGCCATTCACTGACGATCAGATTGTCCAGCGAAAAGAGCGACTTGGGCTGTTACGCAGAGAAAGACAACTACGCAGGTTTTGAAGGTTTTAAAAGCTTTTGTGCTGGATTTTCCCAATATTTAAATGCTGATTAAACGTTTGAAAATGAGTAATCAGTATTTAAAACCTGGCTTCTCAATCTGTAAAAAACTTGAATCCTCAATCTTTAAAGGTCTCGTTCAGTGCTTGCTGCACTGCATCTATCCGTGTCTTGCAGGCTTTGTATGCAGTCATGGACTCTTCAACAATCTTCATTAAGTTATCAATATCCGGTTCTTCCTGAGACTCAAGCAGTTCAGCATTCTTTTTAAGCAGCTCATAACCTTCTTTAAAGCTTAATTCTTTTTTAGCCATTGCGGATTACCTCTTTAACATCGGCGTTGATCATGCCGTCCTGTAATTCTACCTGAATGTCATTACCAGAAATTTGTTGAATCGAACGAATGGCTTTGCCTTGGCTGCGTACAATTGCGTAGCCTTTGGCCATCACATTTTTTGGATTCTGTAACAGCGTTTCACGCATCAATGATTCAACTTGGGTGGATGCCAATTTAATTTGCTGCTGCGCAAAATATTGGCTATTGCCTTTTATTAACTCAAGCGTTTGCAGAGTTGTATTAATCTGATTTTGAGCCAGTGTCTTGATCACTTTGATGTACTGATCATTTTGGCTTTGATAAGCCGCGATCTGGTGTTGAGATAAAAGCTTGATGGTCTGATGAGATTGCAGAACTTTTTGAATGCGTTCAATAATCAGGTTTCGAATACCTCCAATCACTTTACTTGGGGTATCAAAAGAACGGTGGGCGATTTCATCAAGAATAGTCCGGTCTTTTTCATGGCCAATACCCACCCAGATCGGAACTGAACATTTACACAGGAAGGCTGCTAAAGGGTAATCATCCAAATAGGCCAAATCATTCACAGCACCACCGCCACGAATAATGACGATCAAATCGGGAGCAGAGTTGAAATCTGTCGCCCACTGAGTTAAGCCAGTCGCCAGAGATTCAACCATGCTGACAGCCGCAGTATTGCCTTGAAAAGTCGCCGTGTGATAGATGAATTGACAAACTCCAGCCTGAGCTAAAGCATCGGCATCTTTCTTGAAATCGCCCAGACCTGCAGCATTTTCAGGCGCGAGAACCAGAACATTTTGAATATCGAAAGGCGCAGGGAGTAATTTATTTTTATTGGCCAGGCCTTCCAGGCGAAGCCGCTCTAATATTTGCTGATAACGTTTGGCAATCTCGCCCAAGGTGTAGCTTGAGTCAATATCTTCTACATTGACTGAAAACCCATACTGAGGACTGAAAGTGGCTTTCACTTTTATCAGGACATTTAAATCTCTCGACAGCTCAATTCCACTTTCACGTTCAAACTTTAGAACCATTTTGGCCGCTGAAAACTTCCAGATGGTTGCCTTACAGCTCGCAATCACTTTATCTGTATCGTGTTCTTTTTCGGCAAGCTCTAGATAATAATGCCCACCTTTAATATTAAGATTACGAATCTCTGCTTTCACCCATACCGGCTCATTAAAAGTTATACGGATAACTTCCTTCACTGCAGACAGGTATTCACTTAAGGAAAGCTGACGTTCGAACATAGATATGCTAGCAAAGTATCATTATAAAAATAGTATCGAACTGATCATCCAAAGGCAATTAAACTTACTTAACTGCACATTGTAATTACACAAAAACTTTTAAATAAATATTTATAATTCAAATGCTTTAGTTAATCATAAAATAGAAAAAGTCATCTCATTACAAATAATTTTGTTGGGGAAATCGGGAATTTTTTTGCCTAAAGATGATGAATAAATAAAGTAAAATTTTAGACTGAGTTATAAATTAGTTTCAGAGCAAAAAAATATTTCCAATTTCTGCGGACAAGACTTGGAGGAATTTTTATACAAATGTATAGGTTTTGGCTTACCTAGATTTAAGGTCTTTGTACCTATACGATCTTAACTACAATTTCCTATGATGAGAGACATAGAGAACAGGACGTTCCAGAACAGAAAAACAATAATAATGCGTTCTCGCACTGGGATTGTGAGGTACAACAGGAGTTATACCTAGCTCATCAATACGAAAAAGCTCAACAGGACGTTGGGCTTTTTTGTTATTTATCGATTAAATATCTATGCGGTATGAAGCATTTAAAATATCTAGAGCATTTTTACGACTTCAAAATGACTTATTTATTTTCCAAAATTGATAAGAATGCTTCAATAAGTAAGCATGAAAAAGTCCGACTCACTCATAAAACTGAGTAGACGCTGGAGCTTTGCTCAGTTTTTCGTTTGCTATAAATCTTTTTATATAATGTAAATAGAGAATTAAAAATAGCGCTACAAAATTGATCGTGCTTTATTTTTGTAGGCAAATGCTTACAAAAAAACAAGAAATTGGCTGCTATAATTTAGCTTAAATATCTGTAATTATTCATTTAATGAATTTCATCACCTATAGATGGAAATTATATAATAATAACAATAAATGTATGACTGCCTTCTTAGAGGAAGCTAAGTTATACAGAAGAAGCTACAGATCTAAGCCTTATAGTTTTGGGAGAGACTATAAGGCTTTATTTTTATATAACTCATGCATTTAAAATGCGTAAATCGTGTCCATACTTTCTATAACTATATTATCTAATTCATAGACTCTAAAATCCTGTCTATTTCATGTAAATAAGTTTAAATAGAAATGAATAGCAACGCTTTAAGTCGGTCGGGTAGTTCATTCAAAGCGAATGTTGCCTATATTATTTAAAATAAACTTCATAGTTAACCACCGAGCTAAATTTCCCTGTAGTGGTAGGGGACTTTAAAAATAAAACGCCCGCTTCAAAATTCTTGCTAATTTGTGAACCGGAACTTTTACCAAAGTTGATGTTTTCATTAAAATTAACGGGTGTAGTCATGCCTTGCTCAAAAATACGGATGCCCACGGTATCTTTCATATTGGCTTCACTGGCAGTAATTGTCTTACTGTCAATTTGTAGTGATGAACTAAAAGCTCCCACAAATGGGTACTGTGCACAGTCCTTACCATTCGTCGTGACATTAATACTAAAAGGCACTTTTCTGAGAATGGTATTCACATCTTGATAAGAGTAATACTTGCCTAAATCTACCGTTTGCGTGGTCAGTACGGGTACACATTCAACATAATTGATGCGAATGCCACTGACATTTTCCTGGAAATTTCCCTTACTGTTACGCCCGCCTACACCATCAAGTTGAAACACTTGGTAGGTTTTGGCTAATGATGCTGGAAAGTTTTTTCCAGTTCCCCGAGATTTAATAAACAAAGAATAATTCAAAGTAATGGTTTGAGGGTCAGCGCAACGTCTAAATACTGGCGATTTCTCAATAAATCGACAGTTTTCAGCAGCAGTTGAAAAAAGTGTAATTTCATTAGGTTGATAACTAATTGCTTGTTTACCCGTATAGATTTTTTCCATGTTTTTGGTAATGGGATATTCTCTTCCATTAAACCGGATTCCAATAATCAGGTTGGAATCACTAAACTCATTTGCCAATTGTTGTGCCGCATTATCAATGTATAAATATGCATCTTCATTATTATTGGATTGAGCATCATCATAACAGGTAAAAGTTGAACTATAAGTTTGAGATTCCCAAAGTAAATTATTTGCCGCCTGATTAAAACTGGTAACCATTATATCACCTACATTGGTGGTATGGGTCGTATTGGTCGCTTTATCAATATCAAAAGAAGAGGATGGTTTCGAACCAGATAGACAACGTAGCGCCCAGGTATTTTGCACAGCAACCAGACTTAAAGAAAATATGACTAGATTTCGAATGAGTCGAAGAAGTTTTATATTCATTTATGCTCTCCAGCTTCACATGAAATTGTCAATTCATCATAGCCCATTGCACGATTGCTCAGTTGGGGCAGGCTAAACTGACATTGCTGATTTACAGCATCCCCCCATTTAGCCATAAGGGTTTGTCCTGATTCTACATTTGTTAAATAGGCCTGACCATTTAATCCAACCAGACCCACCCGGCTTAATCCGTTTATTTCAGTAATATCTGTTCCCGTGGCAAGTTCTTTACCCTTAAAAGTTAAATTGACTAAAACACTATGCCCAGTTTTGACATCAAATTTAACTTTTACAATCGCATATTTGGTCGGAACAATATCTGTCTTAACTAAATCATCAATGGAGATATTTTGCCCCAAGTCTTCTGCTTGCAAGGCCACCCGGTTTCGGGCATAGGCATTACTGCTACTAATAATGGCATAACCATTTTTATCAATTTTCAAGCCGGTTTGGTTTTCAACACGAATGTTTTGAGCCCCTTTGGCTTCAACTAAAATTGGGGAACTATTGAGTTGCTGCCCAAAAACAATACCGTTGGAATGCACCAGGATTCCACCATTCATGCCCGCATAGAATTGCTGATTATCATTGGTATAGCCATAGCCAAAGTTGCTGTTGGCTTTTGTGCCTCGATAAGCTGCATTTAAATTGAAATTGTTTGCAGAGGTCTCAGAATGGCCGATTTGTGCCTGTATCTGTAAATTTTTATCTTCCAAAAAATTGCCAGAAAGTGAAGTCTGGATAATTGATCCCGATGATGGCGAATATTGATAATTATTATTCGAGCTTAGATCATATTTTTTGATCTTTCTGTACTGGTCAATGGGTAAGCTAAAATTTATTCCTAATGAATAATCAGAGCCATTGAATAAATTTTTACTGTTCTGGTAATACATGCCATATGACAGGCGCTGAAAATTATTGTTATAACCAATTTGCCAATTGCGCTGATTGTAATCTTTTTGCCAATATTGGGTATCGGACAAATTTGCGTACATTTGTCCCCATTTGCCAAGCTGTTGGCTTAAAGAAATCTGGTACTGGTTTTTCTTGCTGTAATAAGTGTTGGAATAATAAGTATTCGTTTGTTGATCTTCTAAACTGGATGAATCATCGACTAGATTATTATCCGAATAAGTATATTCATAACGACCATTTTTCCACTGGGCTTTTTCTTGTACAGCATCAGCAAAGCCATAATAACCCTTTGATGTATAGTGATAACCTGAAAAACGTATATCTGTGCCCAGGGCATTCAAAGACTTGGCATATAAAAGTCGAAGTCCCAGACCGTCTTCTTGGCGACCATTAGAGAGGGTGTTATTTGCATAGCTGAGGTCTGTAGAAAACGCACCTAAATGACCGAGTGACCAAGCGAAACCACCTGCAACTGCATAGTAGTCTTCAGCCACCAGCACACCGCTATAAGGCGTAAGATAATTGTTTAAGCCTAAGGTATAACTGAGCTGGCCAAAATAAGGTTGATAATCACTGGAGCCACTTTTATATTGTCCACCAGTGATTTGGTACTTGTTTTGTCCGGCACGCAGCATATTGGGTACAGAGGAATAGGGCTGAGTAAATTTACGTATACTGCCATCACTTTCAATAATGCGAATTTCTAAATCGCCACTTTGATTGGCAGCATATAAATCCTTAATTTCAAAATTTCCGGCTGCCACATTCATGCTGTACACCAGATAATTATTTTGCCGCACTTCAACCAGTGCATTACTTAAAGCTGTACCATGAATGATGGGTGCATAATTTTGTAAGCCAATAGGTAATTGCGCGTCATCACTACTAAACTGTAAACCGCGAAAATTGATACTCTCAAATACATCATTTCTAGTCGTCGTATCACCTATTTCTAAACGTGCTCTTAAAGGCAAGATATCGCGTTCAAGTTTATTGATGACATTATCCCACTGTTGTTCTTGATCACTATATTTAGAGAAACTGCTTTGGTTACGATAACGCCAGGCACCATAATTAAAGCCGCTATTTAAAAACAGGCTGCTATTAATATGATCTGCACCGGATCTATTCTTATAAATACTGCTGTTCGCATTGTAATTTATGATTAATGCATTGATGCCTTGATCGTAAAACTTGGCCGGAATATAGCCACGGATATTTTGCTGTAAAAAGATTTGAGGAATCGAGATATTTAAGGTTTGTAAGCCTGCATCAAAACTTAGCTTAGCCTCGGGTAAGGACGTTAAGTCATAGCATTGATCCGTCGCACTTTTTTCTAAATTCAAAATGATTTGATAGTCTTCAATAAAGCGGGCATCTATACAGGGTACGACTGACTGGTCTTGCTGATAAAATTTAATGACTCTTTTATCAATACGTTGATTATTAATATAAATGGTAAATTCATATTCACCCGGCAATATGGAATAACCTTTAGTCACAGCTTCAAAAACCACTTGATCTGTGACATCTTTTAAAAATGCTGTATTAAATTCTGAGTCATCAGCATAAACATTGAATGCCACTAGACCCCAACTCAGTACAGCAACTTTCACATATTGGGAGTTGTTTTTAAGTAACTGACTTAGCATTTATTTTAAATAAACTACAGGCGTCTCGGTATTACCGCCGTAATCGTTGATATAAGTATATTGAATACTTTTCACATCTTTTGACACGTTCGCTAATACATCAATCGTTTGATATGGGGGAACCATATCCTGATTCATATTTCGAATAGGGGCAGAATTATTGCCAAGTTTTAAATCGCCAATCGTGATAAATAGAGGACTATTATTTTTTAATTTTAAAGTCCCATTTTCCACATACCACTGTAATTTTTTTACCGCAGCAGGTAAATCGGCTTCTATTTGTTGAGGGCGATAAAACAACTTGATTTTAGAACGTACAGCAAGTTGCAAGGTATTTTCATTTTCAGGCTTGGGTGGAATTTCTTGAATATTAATCCACACTTGGCTCTCGCGATCGGTCGGTAAACCTGAACCTGAATAGATAAAGCGCAAAACAGATTCTTTTTGCGGCTCAATCTTGATTAAAGGCGGAGTAACAATAAAAGGAAATTTGACTGACGCCGTCTTATCTTCACCTGGTTCTAGCCAAGTTTGAACAATATAAGGCTTAGTCGAATTATTTTTAAGCGAGAGGGTTGCGGCTTTATTTTCACTGTTATAAATAACTCGACTTGCCATGGCTTGAACCGCAGCATGACTCGAAGTAGCAAAAGACATGCCGGCTAAAACGAGAGCTAAAATAGAGGGGTTCAAGCGCATAACAATTCCTTAACTTTCTTGCTTATTTTTGTTGCAAAGTGATGCTTACAGTTGCATCTGCTTTACCTGCTACAACTGTAGCACCCGTAGCTTGATAAAAAGCTTGTAAGGGTAGAGAGCCACTAGTACCTGTTGCAGTAAATACCGCATTTGAATCGGAAGTACCAGCTGTTGTATTCAAGCTTACTAAATTTGAGGTATTACTTGCATTGGCAATGGCGATACCTACGCCGGCCGCAGCTGATGTTTTTAAAAGCTTCGTATTAGCCGTATCAGTTGCACCAGAAAAATTCACTTGATAATTTCCTGCTGCACAATTCTCTACATTAATAGTAAATGTTTGAGGTGTAGATTTATCACCAGCCGCTTTAAACATAGAGGTAGGCCATTTACCCAAAACCACTTCATTAGTATTGCTATTGTTGATTTTAATATCACAGGCAGCATTTACAATTTCGCCTGTAAAATTAATCTGTCCCGCAGCAAGTGCATGAGTAGTCAGTGTAAGGGCAGTCATTGTACCAAGTAATAAAGCAATTTGTGTTTTCATTTTACGTAACTCTTAGATAAAGAATAAGTTTTTATTAAACTTAATATTGATTTGAAAAATACGTTCACAAACACAAATATTGCATAAAGTGTGACATATGTCTCATTTAAAAGAATAACAGAAAAAAACTTTTTGCCAACACTTTTTATACATATACTTAACGCTGCAGAGTAATTCTTTAGAAATAATTCAATAAATTATTCCAAAGGTAAAAATAAATTATTAAAAATAAAAGAAAAAAATTGGATATTAAATATAAAAAAAACAAATTGACTGATGAGTGCAAAATTAGTAAGAATTTACACATTAAGACTATAAAAAATCATTATTTTATTGAAAAGTATAGCTATTATTTTATTTATAACTAATTTCTAAGTTTGTAGCGTAAACGTTTTTTATTGATTTAAGATTTGCAGCATAAAAAGTGCTATGTATTTCTTCAAAATTTTTTATATGAGTATTAATATTTTCAGGAGAAATAGTTTCTTTGTTTATAATCATTTCATTGATGGATTGAGCTTTATTTAAAATTTCACATTTTGCATCATTAGAAAGACTTGTTATGTCACAAGTGTTTTCATAGATCTCTCCGATAAAGTGAAGATTACTCTCATTTTGAGCAAAAATAGATAAAGAACTAAGAGTAAATATAAAACTTAAAATCAATTTTTTATACATATATTAATACTCTCATGTGATCTTATTTTTATACCATGATTAATTAGATCGGTAATATTTAAAAGATACATAAAAATCTATTAATGATAAGTAGATCACAAAATTAATTAATTTTTTTAATTTAAATAATATAAGAATAATAATTATATTTTTGTAATATTAATAAATTAAATGCATGTATTTATTAAAAAAATGTAGTAAATAAAACCTAGATAAATTATTAATTCAATATCAATAGTTTATATCATTATTTAATTTCAGGTTGTAGAATACACAAAGTCATTGCTCGGTAGGAATCTCATGGCCTTTTAATATTTATTTTTATGAATCGATATATATTAATGAAAATATTATTAATAATAAATTTTATATAATATGTATTTGATTTATTTCATAAAGAGAGGAACTAATCTTTTTTATGTATATTTTTACCCTAGGTTTCTAGCATTCTTACATAAGCATCTTTGATGCACTTGCCTTAAACTGATTTATCAACTTATATCAATAATGGGGAAATTGCGCTGTACCTTTGCTCCCACTGATGAAAGTAAATTTCTAATCTTGTATACAATTAAGGTATAACTCCAACCATCAGAAAGCGCAGTATTTTGATGGGTTCGTCTGGTTATTGATTCTTCAAGTTCAAAAATAATTTTCAATTTTTATGGAAAAATTTTAATTCATTTATTGTCAGTTTTAACCTACAGAAACTCGAGTCTATTTCTTATATTTTCCATATTGGCTATTCCTTATGATCAAGACATAGGAACAGGATGTTCCGGAACAAAAAACAAAAATTATAAGTTTTAATCAAAGGAAAGTAAGGCAGTGCAAAGAGATAAAAAAGCCCAACAGGTATGTTGGGCTTTTTTATTACATATAACTTGTCTTCTGAAAAGAATAGAAAAATTAAGAGTTTTTGATTTCACTACTTCGACTTAACCACCTAATTCATATTCATTTAAATATTCTTAAACGCCTCAATGGCACGAATTCGGGTTTGTTTCAGTTCTGCAATCGGCTTGGGATAATTTAAATCTAAATTGGGATTTCGGGCATAAGGCTCATGCAGGGTTTTAGCATCTAAATGGGCCAGTTCAGGGACCCATTGGCGAATATAGTCTCCATTTACATCAAATTTTTGCGACTGACTAACAGGATTAAATATACGAAAATAGGGTACTGAATCTGTTCCGGTAGAAGCACACCATTGCCACCCACCATTATTGGCTGCCAAGTCACCATCAATTAAATGCTGCATAAACCATTGTTCACCCAGTCGCCAGTCAATCAGCAGGTTTTTGGTCAGGAACATGGCCGTGATCATACGAACTCGGTTATGCATCCAGCCCGTTGCCAATAATTGTCGCATCCCTGCATCTACAATCGGAATACCGGTTTGCCCTTGCTGCCAGGCAGCCAAGTCTTCGGGGGCATCACGCCACTGGATTCTTTTTGTGTCTGCCTTAAAAGGCTGGTGTTTAGAAACCTGTGGAAAATCGAATAAAATATGCTGATAAAACTCGCGCCATAATAATTCATCCAGCCAGGTTTGCTGACCTAAATGTTCTATATGGAAGTGTTCCTGCTGTTGACGAAATAGGGCCTGAATACATTGACGGATAGAAATCATCCCTAAATTTAAATAGGGTGATAACTGGCTGGTTGAATCCAGATGGGGAAAGTCTCTCTCTTTTTCATAGTGAATGACTTTGTCATGGATGAAATCATCCAATAGCATTAAGGCATATTTTTCGCTGACCGGCCAACGATCCTGAAGTTCTATTGGAGGTTGATCTGGATATAGATCTGCAAAAGTGCAAACCGGCTCATCATCGAGAGAATCAAGCTGAAGAGCAACCTGTACTTCAATTTGAGGATAACACTGCGGTAAACTCACGCTGAGCCGTTCATAGCAATTTTTCTTGAATGCGCTGAACACCTGATAGGGTTGATGGCTCTTATTGCGAATGCTGCTCACAGGAAATAAAGTGCGGTCATGATATAGCTCGAGCGCCTTATTATATTGATCTAAGGTTTTTTGAACCTGTGCATCTCGCTTTAATTCATTGACGCCCAGTTCAATGTTGGCATGTATGCAATTAATATTAAATTGTTGTGTAAGCTGCAAAATACCTTGGGGAACATCTTTCCAAAAGGGAATATGACGAATTAGTAACGGAATATTCAAGTTTTTGAGCTGTGTTTTAAAAACCTGAAGTTGTCTTAAATAAAAATCTATCTTAACAGCAGAGTCGTGGTGTAAAGCCCATTGTTCAGGTGAGATGATAACCAATGCAAGGCAGGGTCCCGCTTGTGTGGCATGCCAAAGAGCAGTGTGGTCTTGAATGCGTAAATCCTGTCGAAACCAAATGAGCTGCATGAACGTATATTGTCTCGAGAAGATTATTAATTATTATTCTATGCAATGTTGCGACATAAAAAAAGCATAAACATTAAGTCCATGCTTTAGTGGCTTTATTATGTAAATTATTTTTGAATCTGCTTGGTTTTGATTACATCACTCAAGTCATATCCAATGGATTCCGCGTAATTCAAATATTCCTGTACGACTTCCGGTTGGGGCTGCTGTGAGCGTGAGAGAATCCACATATATTTCTTATCGGGCTCACCGACTAATACCGTTTCATAATTTTCATCAATTTTTAACACCCAGTAATCACCACGTCCAACTGGCAACCAACGGATGATTTTAGGTAAAAAACTTACTTTAAGTTTAGAGTTGGAAGGGGCATTTTGTACAAACGCTTCACCAATCGTCTGTTTGAACTTTCCATCGTTTGTATAGCAACTATTGTCGACTTTGATATTACCATTCTTGTTCAAAGAGTAGTTTGCGGTCACATTGCTGTCGCATTTTCTTTGGAAATACAAAGGTTTTCTGGCAACTTCATGCCAAGTCCCCAAGTACTTATTTAATTCAATCTTTTCAACAGCCTGTAATGGCTCAGTTTGGGCATGCGCTAGAGTTAATATACTGCTCGTACCAATCGCCATAGCGAATGTAATTTTCGCCAAGTTAAGACTTGGTCCTTTACTCATGTTAGTCATAAATATTTATTCCAATAAAATTGGGTATTAACTTCATATACTTACCTTAATTGTTTTTTTAACACCGGGTGTAATATTATGTAATAAAGAGAATGAAATTTATTTAATCAAAGACTTGATAGCATTTTATAAAGTTTATTTTAGTTAGCTTAAATAATCATTAAGTAAATTTTACGCAGCTTTCGTGATCTTTAAAATAATATTTTTGTACAAAATTATCTGAAAAATTCTTCTTTTTAGAGAATTAAAATTTATTAACTGATTAAAATTTTATCTATGTTTTGATTAAGTAAAAAATGTAATTAATATTTTTTAAAACATTTAAATAAATTGATTTTAATGAATCATTTATTCTGTTTTAAAAATATCGGAATTTACAATGACAAGAAATGTCACATGAGCCTCATAGCTTTCTCACAAGGGATATGCAAATTTAGAGTAGTTACAAACCACTGTGATTTATTTTAAAAATAGGATGAATATAAAAATGGCTAATCAACAGCAAAATCAGCAAGATCAACAACGTCAGCAGCAGCAACAAAATGATCAGCAGCGTCAACCCAACCAGCAAAATCAGCAAGATCAACAACGCCAACAGCAGCAACAGAATGATCAACAGGGTCAACAGGGTCAACAGAATCAGCAAAACCCGCAAGATCAGCAACGCCAACAGCAGCAACAGAATGATCAACAGGGTCAACAAAATCAGCAAAACCCGCAAGATCAACAACGCCAACAGCAGCAACAAAATGATCAACAGCGTCAGCAAAATCAGCAGAATCAACAAAAGTAATGATGATAGATAAAAGAGCGCGGATCTAAGATCCGCGCTTCGTTTATTTTTATTATTTGCCAATTCATAAAATCTTGAATATTAAGAAGTGAGACTTCTAAAGAAAGATTTATTTGTAGAATTATGAAAAGTTTATAGCTTGATTTCTAAATGCTTTTCGATGGTGAAGAGGGCTGTTTCTGTTGGGTAGATTATTGATGAGTTATTTTTATTTGCCTTCTATTTCTATAATTCTGATTCTATAATTTCGACCTTGATCACACGAATCAAGCAACTATTTTTGTGGTCTCTACATGATAAGTTGACAAAAACAACTAAGCATGCGAAAAGACATTTTTGGTTAAACGATGTTTGCACATGCCACGGATTGTTACCGTCCCACTCAGCTTAGAACAGCGTGAACAACTGATTCTCCTGACCAAGC